>ERZ1034976.781-NODE-781-length-27927-cov-19.534910_pt1 | contig 27927 bp, 15 predicted proteins | sample MGYA00520623_ERZ1034976 | MGnify/ENA primary metagenome ERZ1034976 (study PRJEB33766, sample SAMN09781774) | gut metagenome | biome: gut microbiome | host: Homo sapiens | place: Madagascar | study: EMG produced TPA metagenomics assembly of the PRJNA485056 data... | reverse complement strand
TGAATTCTATATCTAATAAACTTTGTTTTTCTTTTTTATATTTCTTTGTTTTTGGCTTCATATCCTTGGTTACCCATACGTTAGCTCCCACTATGCAGCCTTCTCCGATGGTGATGCGACCGAGGATTGTAGCATTGGCATAGACGATGACATCGTCTTCCAGGATAGGGTGACGAGGGATTCCCTTGATAGGGTTGCCGTCCTTATCGAGTGGAAAACTCTTGGCTCCGAGGGTTACACCCTGGTAGAGTTTCACGTTGTTGCCGATGATGCAGGTGGCTCCGATTACCACACCCGTTCCATGGTCAATGGTGAAGTGGTGACCGATGGTAGCCTCTGGATTGATATCGATACCGGTCTCTGAATGTGCCAATTCGGTCATCATACGAGGGATGAGTGGCACACCGAGCAGGTGAAGTACATGAGCGATACGATAGTTGGTTATCGCCTTGATGACAGGATAGCAGGAGATGATTTCTCCGTGGCTCATTGCCGCAGGGTCTCCATTATAGGCAGCCTCCACGTCGGTGGCGAGAATTTTACGAAGTTTTGGAAACTCCATGATGGCTTTTGCTGCGATAACGCCAGCCTTGGCACGTTGATGCTGTAGTTCAGCCTGTGTCTCAGTTTCGCAATCATTGGCGAAGCAGAGTCCGGCGAGAATCTGTTCTGCAAGCATCTCGTAGAGTTTCTCTACTCTTACTCCAATATGATATTTGATAGTGGAGATATTTACGGAAGAATTGCCGAAATATCCCGGAAAGAGGATGGAGCGAGACAGATTGATGATATCTTCGAGCGCCTTGCCCGAAGGAAGTGGATTTCCGTCTCTGTGCTGATGGAATAGACCTTTTAATGAATCGGCGCAAGAAAGCTCGTCGATGGTCTCTGTCAGCTGATGAGTTAATGTATCTTTACTCATTTTCTTCATGTATCAATAAAATTCGTGTGCAAAGATACGATTTATTTCTTGAATTGCAAAAAAATGACGGCTGTTTTTTTGCTTTTTTGTAGAATAAAAGAAACAGAAAAAGCAGATTCTGCTTTTGGGCGAATCTGCTTTTCCTGCTTCTATTCTGTGATACTGTCTAAAAAGAGCAGCAATCGGTTGGTGACATTTACTTCTGAAACTCCCGAATCGAAATCGAGGGATACCAGGTTCAGTTGAGGAAAACGCTCATGTAACCGCTTTTCTATTCCTTTGGAAATTACGTGGTTAGCAATGCAGCCAAAAGGCTGGAGCGAGATGATGTTGTTCACTCCGTCTCGGATATAACCCACAATGTCGGCAGGCAGGAGCCAGCCTTCTCCAAACTGGGCTGCCAGAGAAACCAACCCTTGCACATCCTTCGCATCATCATAAATGTTAGTGAATGGACGGAAGTAGCGGAACTTGCTAGCAGCCTTGTTCACCTGGCGTAATCTTCTGCCTATCAAGGCCTGATAAGCGCCCTTGATGATGAAGTCGGGTATCTTTGTACAGCTTAGTCGCATGTGCTTCTGTATCTCTACATTCACGAATTCCTGTAGGAAGAATGGAGCGAGTAGTGGTGGTACAACCTCGATGCCCTTAGAGATGATGTATCGCTCTAGGTATTGATGGGCAAAAGGATTGAATTTCAAGAAGATTTCGCCTACGATACCCACTTTGGGTACGTTCTTGTCGAGCGTCATCTGGTTGAATTCCTCTGCAGCCTGTTCCAGGAGCTTGATGAGACCTTTTGCTGAGTTTCGGGCGATAGGCTCGTCGATAAGACGTATGTACTTATCCCGTAGCTCCTTGGCAATTCCAGGTTTCCGTTCTCTTGCAATGCAGGCGTTGTACATTTCGTTGATTGCATCGCCATAGAAAATGGCGGTAACGATAATCTGGCTGTATTTTAGCCAAGGCACGTTGAAGCCATCCTGCTCATTATAGTCTTGCTTATCATCCGTAGAACCGGAAGCTTCGCCTGTCGAGGCTGTCACGCCTAGTGTGAGTAATGGTACATCCTGGAAACCGTTGGAAATCATCGCCCGTTTGATGAGGCCTGCATAGTTGGTTGCACGACATTGTCCACCCGTCTGACTCATTACTACTGCTGTGCTCTTGAGGTCGTATTTGCCTGATTTCAAGGCTTTGATGATGTCGCCCACGATGAGTGTTGCAGGATAGCAAACCTCATTGTTGGCGAATCTCAAGCCAATTTCTGCACTAGCTTCATCGCTCATAGGCAAAACTTCTACATCATAACCTATCAGCTTCAGGATTGGAGGAATGATAGGAGTGAGATACTCGGTCATGAACGGAGCTAGAATCTTGCGATGCACATCCTGCTTGGTGAAAACCTTGGTCTGTTCTAGTCTTTGAGCATTGAGTTTTGAGCATTGAGTTTGATGACTGGCTTGACCTTTTAGACTTTCTATCAGCGAGCGTACACGAAGCTTCAGCGAACCGATATTGCTGACATCATCTATCTTCAAAAGCGTGAAAGGCTTGTTGTGGCGCTTCATGATGTCGCGAATCTCGTCCTGGATAAAGCTGTCCGGTCCGCAACCGAAGCTGGTCATCTGTACGAAATGTACATTGTTGCCCTGTTCGGCTGCCCATTGCGCAGCCTTCATGATGCGGTTCATGTAAGCCCATTGCTTGACAAGATAAGTCTCTGGCTGGCTGTTGTATGCATCGTTGTTGTCTGATGAGCCTCTGGCGATGTCTTCGCTAATTACGTTGACTCCTAGGTTCGCAATCATCTCGCTCAACTTGTGCTGAATCAGTGGGTCGGTATGATAAGGACGACCCGCTAGGAGAATGGTAAGACGGGGCTTTACCTCGTTCTGGTTGAGTATCTCCCATGCCTTCATCTTGATTTCTGCCGAATAGGTGGCTTGTGCATAAAGAGCTTCTCTCAAGGCTTTTTGGGCAGTCTTTTTGTTTATTCCCAACTTTTTGAGATAATCTATAATTTGCTTTTCCAAAGCCTTCGGTTGTGCAAAGTTGATGACAGGTGAATCAATCGGTTTCTTCAGATCTATTACCGATTTGATGACATCGCTATAGCCCGAAACAACAGGACAGTTGAAACTGTTCAGCGTATTCTTCGGGTCGTCATTGTGTTCATAAACTACGTATGGCATCAGAATGCGGTCTACCTCTTGATTCTCGTTGAGTTCTTTCAGGTGGCTGTGAGCCAACTTGGCAGGGAAGCAGATATTATCGCTCATTACAGTATTCAAGGCTCCTTCATACTGGCTGAAGGTTGAATCAGAAGAGAGAATAACATCAAAACCTGCTGCATGAAGCAGGGCATCCCAAAATGGATATTCCTCATACATGTTGAGAATGCGGGGAATGCCAACTTTGATGTGGCGTTTTGTTGCATTAACGTATTTAACATCCCTACTGTCAAATAGTAAGCGATATTTATAGTCGTAAATGTTATTGCCTTTTATCTCGTTTGCTCCCTTGTTATTAAATACACGTTCACACTTGTTTCCCGAATAAAACTTGTTGCCTCCAGTGAAGGTGTAGCGAGAAACATAGCAATGGTTCTCACAGCCTTTACATTGCAACTGTTTGGTCTCGTAATGAGCGAGATTCAGAAGGTTGTCGATGCTGCGGGCATTCTTATTGGATGAAGATGGTAATTGAGCAGAATCCTCCGATAGACCATCTTGCGAATCTTTTGATAGGTAATCTGTTGCAGCATGCAGGGCACAGCCGTAGGCACCCATCAATTCCGGCATGTTACTTCGCGCCACCTCTGTGTGGGTCAGCAATTCGAAAGCTCTTACCACAGCATCGTTTCTCATGGTGCCACCCTGTACAACGATTTTTCCTCCAAGGTTCTCGTTACCATGGAGTTTCAGTACTTTATAAAGACAGTTCTTGATAACCGAATAAGAGATTCCGGCAGAAATATCAGCCACCGAAGCCCCCTCTCTGAGCACCTGCTTTACCTTGGAATTCATAAAGACCGTACAGCGGGTACCCAGGTCGCAAGGAGCTTTAGACTGGCAGGCAAGTTTGGCGAAATCACCTACAGAATATCCCATGTTATTGGCAAAAGTCTGTATGAAGGTTCCGCAACCGGAAGAGCATGCCTCGTTGAGTTCCATTCTAACTACAGCACCTTTTTCTACGAAGATAGCCTTCATGTCCTGTCCACCAATATCAAGGATGAAACTGACGTCAGGCATGAGTGATGCAGCTGCCCGTTCGTGTGCCATGGTTTCGATAATGCCGCTGTCAAGTCCGAATGCAGCCTTAATCAGTTCCTCGCCATAGCCGGTAGAACAAGAGCCTACGATTTCCAGTTCAGCCCCTCTATGTTCTGCTTCCTGCTTCAGGGCGTTCAGACCATCGGCTACCGCCTTAATAGGGTTGCCTAGGTTCAGACGATAGTTTGTAAAGACAATATCGCCCTTGTCCTTTTGGGCAGATTTCGCATCTGTATCCGTATTGTTTCCCATTCTAACTGCCACAATCTTGGTCGTAGTGGAGCCGGAATCAATACCGATAACCACCTGCTGCTTACCTTTTGCCAGAGGATGGGTTTCGGTAGCGAATCTAGCTTTTGACTGGAGCCATTTATCGTGCTCCATTTCGTTTTTAAACAAAGGTTCCAAGCTACTGTTCCACTCAACCTTTATTTCCTGATGTAAGCGCTTTCTGAGTATGGAAAACTGGATTCCGTCAGAATCAGAAGCATCTGTAGAATCTGCGGAATCTGTGGGAGAATTACGGTAGGCGCATCCCAGCGCAGGAATCAGATTGCTATTTTCTGATACGATGAAATCATTTACTGACAGCTGCATATAGTCGCAGAATGCTTTGCGGAGTGCTGGGAGAAAGGTCAGCGGACCACCGCAAAGTAGGATAGGAGCCTCGAAGTCGATGCCATGAGAAAGCGTCACCACAGTTTGTACGGCGATGCTATGAAAGATACTGGCCGCAATGTCTTCTTCTGGGAGATTACGTGCCATGAGATTCTGGATATCGGTCTTGGCGAAGACACCACAGCGGGCTGCCATCGGATAAACATGTTGGGCGTTCATAGCCAACTGGCTCATTTTCTGGTTGTCTACTCCCATTAATACGCTCATCTGGTCAATAAATGCACCGGTACCTCCGGCACAGTTTCCGTTCATGCGGAGTTCCATTCCTCCATTAGGCTTGAAGAAGACTACCTTGGCGTCCTCTCCACCGATATCGATGAGAGCCTTTGCCTCAGGATGAGCCTTACGGGCATAAACCGAGGCAGCCACTACTTCCTGAACAAACTCAGCCTGCAGCTGTTCTGCCGTTGCCATACCCACGCTTCCCGTAACGCAGATATTTACCTTTGTATCGCCAATCAACTGGTTTATCTCATCGAAATAATGAGACACAAGTTCTTTGACACGAGCGTTATGGCGTTCGTATTTTGAGTAAATCAAGTTTTTCTTGCCATCGATAACGGCAACTTTGGCTGTTGTAGAGCCAACATCGAGTCCGATACTATATTTTGCTTTCTCCATTTCTCTTCTTTCTTTCAGCCTGCAAAATTACAAAAATCTTTCAAGAAAACCAAAAGACAGCCATGATTTTTGCTAATAATCCCATGACTTTTTCAAAGAACAAAGAATGGGCATTCACACCTTTCTCATATCTCTAAATGCACTCCATGCTATCGGAATAGCTATTGCAAAGGAGCAGAAGTCTGCCCATGCCTGACACATTTCTACACCTAGCAGACCGAAGAAATGGGGTAGGATAAAGATGAGCGGAATGAAGAACAAACCGCTTCTTGCTGAAGCTACGATATTGGCACGGATAGGCTTGCGGATGGTCTGCATCAGCATGTTGGTAAGTACGATGGTGGCAACCAGAGGAAAACTGATAACCTGCCATTTCAAAGCCATGGAACCAACCTCTATTACCTTGGCATCATCACGGAATAGTTCGATGATAGGCTCTGAGAAAATGAAGCCAATCACGGCACAGATTGCCAGGAATATGGTGCCACACTTGATGCAGTAATAATAAGCTTCCTTGACACGGTTGTATAGTTTGGCACCATAGCAGAAGCCACAGAGCGGCTGAAATCCTTGTCCCAAACCGATTACCACAGCATAAGTAAAGAATGAGATGCGAGTAACGATACTCATGCCGGCAATGGCTGCATCTCCGTAAGCTCCCGCTGCAACATTTAATACCAAGGTGGCGATACTTCCCAAGCCTTGTCTTGACAGGGATGGGGTTCCGCCAAATATAATCTCTTTGGCAAAGGTTTTGCTTGGGGTGAAATTACGCAGATGGATGCGGATATTCTGACCTTTGTGGGTCATCCAAAAGAGAATGCAGCAACCGAAACATTGGCTGATGAGGGTGGCGATGGCTGCACCTGTAATGCCCAGTTCAAAATAAAGAATGAGCAAAGGTGCGAGAATCAGATTCAGCAGTACGCCCGACATGATGCCTTTCATCGCATACATTGTGTTGCCCTGAAAACGCATCATGTTGTTGAGTGTCAGCGAGGTCGTCATGAAAGGAGCACCCAGTAAGATGATGCCTAAATAGCGCTCTGTATAGGGAAGGATGGTGGGGGTAGAACCCAAGGTAAGACAGAGTGGAGTAAGAAACAGTTGACCCAGAATTGCGATGACCAAACCTGTAAGAAAGCTCAAAACAAAGCCTGTTGCTGCCATCTTTCTGGCATTTTCTTCCTCTTTTGCGCCCAACTTACGAGAGATATAATTGCCAGCTCCATGACCATAGAAGAAGCCAACAGCCTGTATTACCGCCATCATGGCAAACGATATTCCCACAGCCGCTACGCTCTGGGTATTGATGCTTCCCACGAAATAGGTGTCGGCGAGATTGTACATACTCGTAGACAGCATGCTGATGATGGTAGGAATCGCCATCGTGAAAACAACCTTGTGCACAGGAGCTTCGGTCAGGAATGTATAATTATCTCTTGTTTTCTTCATTGTGAAAAATCTGTTTTCTTCTTTTTTTTGACCATGCAAAGGTACTATTTTATTTTCGATTATCGCCCAATAATGGGATTTATGTGAACTTTTTTAATAAAAATGCACTAAAAACTTGCCTCTGTCAAAAATATGTAGTACTTTTGCAGACGTTTTGTAGTTCTCTATCTTCTTGTAATACAAGATGTACGGACTGAATAGCTATATAAAACGGACTAATTATACTGATCAGAATTTGATTATAATCGAGTAAAAACTGTAATGAGCAATATAAGAATAATACCAGTAACAACCCGAAAGGGATTGCGTGCCTTCGTAAACTTCTATTATGAACTGTATAAGGGCAATAAATTTGCTGTTCCCTTCTTGCGCTTTGATGAAATGAATACGTTGAGTAAGCGCAAGAATCCTGCCTTCGAATTCTGTGAGGCGCAGTATTTTCTGGCTGTAGATGGTGAGGCGCGTATCGTGGGTCGTGTTGCTGCCATCATCAATCGCCGTGCCAATGAACAATGGAATAAGAAGCAGGTGAGATTCGGATGGTTTGATTTTGTGGATGATTTAGAAGTATCGCAGGCTTTATTGAATGCTGTTGAGGCTTGGGGACGCACAAAGGGAATGACTGAGTGTGTAGGACCGCTTGGCTTTACGGATATGGACCGTGAAGGATTGCTCATTGAGGGATTCCATCATAAATCTACCATGTATATCAATTATAATTATCCTTATTATAAGAACCACATGGAAGCCATGTCGTTCTATGAGAAGGATAATGACTGGCTGGAATATCGCATCAAGGTGCCTGAGGAAACCCCGGCCAAGTTTGCCAGAACTGCAGAGATGATAGAGAAAAGATACAATCTGCATGTGCATAAGTTTACTTCCCGAGAGTTGGTTAAGGGTGGTATGGGACGAGAGGTGTTTCATATTGTAAACGAAACTTATAAAGACCTTTATGATTTTCAGCAACTTACGGACAGTCAGATAGATAAGTATGTAAATGATTATATCAAGAAGGCAGATCTGAATCTGGTTACGGGTGTCGTAGATGGTAATGATGGCAATAGATTAATAGGTTTTGGCGTATCTTTCCCTTCTTTTACCGATGCTTTGCAGAAGATAGGGAATGGCAAACTGTTGCCTTGGGGATGGTTGAAAATTCTGAAAGTACTGAAGTTTCATGCCACAGATACGGTAGATTTACTCCTGATAGGTGTATTGCCTGAGTATCGTGCCAAGGGAGCCAATGCCTTGATCTTTGCCGATCTTATCGAGCAATATCACCGTTATGGATTTAAATGGGCTGAGGCTATGCCACAGATGGAAAGCAACAAAGGTGTACAGAGCCAATGGCAATATCTGGAAAGCGAACAGCATCGTCGTCGCAGATGTTACCGTAAGGTGATGGTTAGATAAGATAAAACTGTATGGAAAATGCGATTTTAAGATAAAAAAGCGCCTGGCTTAGATAATTGATTCTGAGTCAGGCGCTTTGTTTTATTTCCTAATACCGTATGTTCTTTCTTTCTCCCAGAAAGCCCTTCAAGCCTCCCAGTTCCATCAGAATTACACCAATAAGGGTGGTGAGGATGCCCAAGATGACATCGATGATGTAATGATGGCCGGAATAAACGGCTGTCCACCAGATTCCTAAGCAGATGAAAGCGAATAGGGCTATCGTGTACCAACGCTTATGGCTCATTACGGCATAGATGGTAGTGAGGAACATGTAGGCTGCGTGCAAACTGGGAACGGCAGCAAATACATTGGCATTCTTGCCGTACAGTCCATGAAAGATGGAAAGTCCCGTCATTTCATCAAATCTTCCTAAACCTGCCACATTACCCGGAGTGTGGAGAACCGGCTCGAAACCGTAGTTCATTGCATACCAAGGTGGAGCTGCCGGGTAGATATAATAGCCGATAAAGCCAATGATGTTGACCAGGAGAAAAGCCCATGAGAATCGTCTGAACCAGGAATACTGCTTCTTGATGTAGAGATAAATGGCGAAGGCGATAGGTACCGGTACCCAGCACAGGTAGAAGATGCCCGCCATGAAATCGGCTACTCCGCAGTTGTGAACCTTGAAGTATTCGCCTGGTATCATGAGTTGTGTATGGTCGGCTACAGCCTGCAGTTCGGCAGCTGTAGTGGCTATAATTCCAAAGAAATATTTCTCTGCTTCATACAGGTGTATTACGTCGATGGAGTTTACCTTATAGTTCGGGTAAAGGCGCATCGAATCGTAGATGATTCCGAAGAGGAACCAAGGCAGGAAGTAGATGGCAAAGTTGCGGGTCTTCTTCCAAGTCATCAGCACGACCAATAGAATGATTAAATATATGCTAAACACTTTCTCTTATTTTTTTTTCATTACTCGATAGCAATGTGCGATGCGCCAGAATGCTGTGATGTTGGCAAAAATGGCGATGAGAATCATGCCGCTCGCCAACCACCATAAATCTCCGGTAATGCCAGTAACGATTGCAGATACGGCAGTAACTACTACTCGCTCCGGGCGTTGCATGAATCCTACCTTGCACTCGATGTCAAGACCCTCTGCACGGGCACGAACGTAGCTTACCATCACGGAACCCGTCATGGCAGCAAAGGTCATTACGCCCATCCAGAACCATTCGCCCTTGTCGGTAAGGAGGAAGACCAGGCAGATGCCGAAGAGACTGACCAGTTCGCTGTAACGGTCGAGCGTAGAATCCCAAAGTGCACCAAAGAGGCTGCTCTTGCCGCTCATACGGGCCAGTCTTCCATCCATCATATCGAAGAGACCAGAGGCAAGAATGATAAATCCACCCCATCCGATGAGAGTCATACAGTCGGCATAAGTATAGTCGCTCGTGCCGGCAGTCATCAGGGTAGGGTCGCTGTTGACTCCGCCCATTCCCAGAATCCACGCTGCGTCAATAAAGAAGCAGGTGGCAAGAATATTGCCGATAAAACCTATCAGCGTCACAATGTTTGGCGTGATTCCAATCTTTATCATCGCCTTGATGAGAGGATTGATCATCACGTAGATTACTTTTTGTAAGAAATCTCTGTAATTCATTTGTTTATTGTCATTTGTAATTTCCTAATATTCTTTTTTCCTTCTTATTGGAGGTCTTCAGGATTCCTTCCTTCAGGAACCTCTTCTTCGTCCTTTTTCTTAAACACGAATTTCCTCTGTCCGGGATAATTCACCAGCACAGCTACAAGGAACGAAACCACACATTTTGGAATCATGTAGTGGATATTGATGTGCTCATGCAGGTTGATGGCTTCAGTCAAGGCAATGGTGCCCCCCGAATTGAGCGTCCAGCTCAAAGCCCAGATGATGAAATATCGCCAGGCCACGCTCTTCTTCTTGCGCTTGGAGTCACCGAATACGTAACGATAGTTGAGCGTGCAGTTGGTGATTCCGCCACTCATGACGCCCAGGGCATTGGCTAGTCCGTAGTATATTCCGATGATGTCGGAGAGGAAGAAAGCCAGTCCGAAGTCTACTATCGAGGCTATTGATGCTGTCAGCTCAGCCTTTCCGAAGGTTACCAGTTCCTGCTTTATCTTACCCATAAAAATATGATTTTGGCAATCAGCATGACGACGGCTGCATAGAATCCGCCCAGCAGGTCGTCTGCCATGACATAGAAGGCTCCCTCTTTGCGGTCTAGCCACTTGATGCCAAGCGGCTTCACCATGTCGAAGAAGCGGAAGAGAACCAAGGCAACCAAAGCCCACCACCAGGCATCCTTGGGTGCTCCTGTGGCAGTAAATGGCGTAATTAGGGACAGCGGAATCCATACGCCAGCCATCTCGTCGATTACTACTCGGCTTGGGTCTTCTCCCCAGTAAGGCTGTAGTCGGGCTGTAGCCCAGGTTCCTAACAGGGTAGAGAGGATGACCAGGAAAAAGGTGATGCTTTGCAGCGTTTCACCGTTGAAGCCTCCGAGGTAAGCCATTAATGCCCAAATAAGGGTGGCCAAGACTGAGCCAGCCGTTCCTGGTCCCCAGGGCCAGAAGCCGCTGCCAAAGCCTGTTCCTATGATGACGGGCAGCAGAGGAGGGCGCTCGTTGGTTAGATTTCCTTTATTGTTCATTTTTGCCTAAATTCTATTCGTTTTGCTTGATTGTTTGTAATTCGGTTGCAAAATTACGCTAAAAAACTAAAATATCCAAATAGTTTTCGATTATTTTCAGAATAATATGTATATCTTTGCACCCGAATTCGGAAAAAAGCCAAAAATGAAGCCCAAAAGGGCTTGAATATGGCTTATTACATAAATAAAGGTATTATTATTTAGAAGAGGTTAATGAAGGATATGAATTTTAAAAGAGCATTCTTGTTGTTTTTTACATTGATGGTCTGTGCGCTCGAGATGGCTGCACAGCAGAAAATCAGCGGTCGCGTCATCGACGAGGATGGCTTTGCCGTGCCTTATGCTAGCGTGCAATATAAGGGACACAAGATTGCCGTTTCAAGTGATGGAGAGGGTAAGTTTACCATTGAGAAGCATCCCGAATGGGTGCTTACCGTGAGTGCCCTCAGCTATAAGTCACAAACTGTGAAGATTAGCGAAAAGCTCAATTTTCTGGAAGTGAAATTGAAAGATGATAGCCGCCGACTCAACGAGGTGGTGGTGAAATCGAAGAAAGGTAAGTACAAAAGAAAGGAAAATCCTGCCGTAGAGCTGATGCGACGTGTGATTGCTGCCAAGAAGAAGAGCAATCTGTCCAATCATGATTATTATCAGTTTGATAAATATCAGAAGTTAACCTTGGCGCTCAACGATTTGACCAAGGAACAGTTGGAGGGCAAGTTCTTCAGCAAGCGTCAGTATCTGCTGGACCAGGTGGAGAAATCGCCTTATAATGATAAGCTGACCTTGCCTGTGCAGGTCAACGAGACGGTTTCGCAGCATATCTACCGCAAGGATCCAAAGAGCGAGAAAGATATTATCAAGGGTCAGCAGAGCAATGGTATCGGTCAGGTGATTCAGACGGGTGAAATTATCAATACCGTTCTCAAGGATGTATTTACCGATGTCGATATCTACGATGATTATGTGCGCCTCCTGCAATATCCGTTCCCTTCTCCTATCGGTAGGACAGCCATTTCCTTCTACCATTATTATATAGAGGATACGGTTTATGTAGAGCGCGATCTCTGCTATCATCTGCAGTTTATTCCTGCCAACAGTCAGGACTTCGGATTCCGTGGAGAGCTCTATGTGCTTGCTGACAGCACCCTGCATGTAAAGAAATGTAATCTTTATATGCCTCACAATAGTGATGTAAACTGGGTGAAGGATATGAAGATAGAGCAGGAATTTACGAAGCTCGATAATGGCGAGTGGGTTTTGACCAAGGACGATATGGTGGCAGAAATGCACATCAATAATCTGTTGCAGGACCTGCTGGTGGTAAGAAATACGCGACTCTCCGACTATGCCTTTGATGAACTGCCGAAGCAGCTGTTCAAGGGCAAGGCGAAGATAAGGCACGATATGGACGCCATGAACCGCGATGAGGCTTACTGGAATAAATACCGACAGGTAGGCCTTACGAAGAGCGAATCGTCGATGGATAGTTTCATTCATCGTATGGAGAATTCCAAGGGCTTTAAGTACATTATCCTGGGTGTGCGAGCCCTGATGGAGAACTATGTTGAGGTGGCTCATGCCAAGAAGACCGAGGAGAATAAGGAAAACAGAAGTTATTTCGACTTGGGACCTATCAATACGTTCCTTTCCAACAACTTCGTGGATGGAATCCGATTGCGTCTGGCTGGTCGCACGATGGCTGCTCTCAATCCTCATTTCTTCTGGAATGGTTACGGAGCCTATGGTCTGAAGAGTCATGAATGGTATTATGGTCATGTGCTGACCTATTCTTTCAACAAGAAGAAAAACAGTCCGTTCGAGTTCCCTATGCGCAACTTGACTTTCGAGGTGGGACATGATATTACTTCTCCATCTGATGACAACCTGTTGCACAACAAGGACAACTTCTTCATGACCCTTCGTGCCACGACTCAGGATCAGATGTATCTCTACCAGCGCCAGAAGCTGGGCTTTGTCTACGAGACCGATTGGGGCTTCCGCTTCGATACGAATATACGTTGGCAGAGCAACCGTACCGTGGGCAACCTGCATTATTATAAAGTGAACACGGGCGAAGAAGTAAAGAAAATCCGTACCACGGAGGTTTCGGCAGGACTCAATTACAATCCTGGTGTTACCTATGTGAATACCAAGCAGCAGCGCTTGCCTATCAATCTGGATAGTCCTGAGCTCAGCTTGCGCCATACGACGGGTCTCGATGGCTTTATGGGTGGACAGTATAAGAGCAATATCACCAGCCTGGGCATTTACAAGCGCCAATGGTTGGGAAGTTTCGGATACATCGATTTCAATATTGTGGGTAAGATGCAATGGAACAAGGTGCCATTCAGCATGCTTATCCAGCCACCGGTCAACCTCTCTATCTTTGAACAGGAGGCCACTATCAGTATGATGAAAGACTGGGAATTCCTGAGCGACCGTCAGGTGTTCTGGTCTGTAGCCTGGGATATGAACGGCAAGCTGCTCAACCGTATTCCGCTCATCAAGAAGCTCAAGTGGCGTGAATATATTGCAGCCAAGGGAGTCTGGGGACAACTTACGGATAAGAACAATCCGCTGAAGAATCCGAACGATGATGTTCTCTTCAAGTTCCCAAACAACTCTTACACCTTTGGTGATACTCCATATTGGGAATTGGTGGCTGGCGTGCATAACATCTTCAAGTTCTTCGGAATTGATTATGTGCGCCGTATCAATTACCTGAATCATCCTAATGTAGACAAGTGGGGCATCCGCATGGGATTCCTCATGACGTTCTAATCAATTTCTGATGGTCTGGAAGCGGACCATCAGAAATCATATTTGTCATCAACAACATAAAATAAAATAGGAGATAGAATCATGAAAATTTTGCTAGCAGACAGACAGGACATCACGCGAGCAGGACTCAGCTACGTGATAGAGAAAATGGAAGGGCTGGAAAGCAAGTATGTGGAAGACAAGGCTGAGCTGATGCTTGCGCTCAAAGAGAACGAAGATACGGTAGTGATACTCGACTACACGAATTTCGACATCAACGATGCTGCAGAGCTGCTCATCCTGAATCAGCGTTTTCCTTATACCCGATGGCTCTTGTTTTGTGAAGACTTGAGTACCGACTTCGTGAAGGTACTCGTGGCTAGCAGTAGTATGTTCAGTATTCTCCTGAAGGAGAGCCCGCTGATGGAAATCAAGGAGGCTATCCGTTTCTGTGCAGCCAGCAACCGTTTCATCTGCCAGCGCATGATGGAAGTATTGCTCGCTCCTAAGAAAGAAACAGAAGAAAAGGTAAATCTTACCAAGACTGAGACTGAGATTCTGAAAGATATTGCATTAGGAATGACTACGAAGGAAATAGCCGAAAAGCGTTTCTCCAGTTTCCATACCGTGAACACCCATCGTAAGAACATCTTCAGAAAATTAGGCGTAAATAATGTTCATGAGGCTACAAAATATGCTTTAAGAGCTGGTTTGGTAGATTCTGCAGAATATTATATTTAGAATTTCTGCAGAATATGATATTTATAAGGCAAAGCGAAAAACGTATTTCTGTATACGGCTAAAAAATAGGATTTCAGATTGTCTCCCGACAGTCTGAAACCCTTTGTTTCTAACTAACTTATTATCAACTATTCATTACTTACTGCGTGCAAAATTACAAGTTTTTATAGAAAAAATAGCATATTCTGTTGAAAAAACACACGTAAACGTTTGCAAATTCGAATAAAATCTGTATCTTTGCACGTAAAAGTGCAATAATGCATCTTCTAATCTAACTTATTAGTAAATGAAGCAACGTAGAACATCACTAAAAGATCTCGCAGACAAGCTGGGAGTGAGCATCGCTACCGTGTCTCGAGCTTTGCGAAATAGTCATGAGGTGGGAGAGGAAATGACTCAGAAAGTCAAGACCTTGGCAAAGGAGCTCAACTATCGGCCTAACCCATTTGCACAGAGTCTTCGGAAGGAAGCTCCAAGGGTGATAGGCGTCATTGTTCCTAATCTGGTTACCCACTATTATGCTGCCGTGCTGGATGGCATAGAAGATTATGCCTCAAAGTGTGGCTATTCGGTTATTAGTGCCAATAGTCATGAGAACCATGAGCGTGAAGCGAAGGCTCTTGACAATTTTCTCGATATGCATGTAGAAGGTATTATTGCTTGCCTCGCACAAGATACTACCGACTATTCTCATTTCGAGCAGCTCCACAAGATGGGAGTTCCTTTGGTGTTTTTTGCCCGTTGTTGCCTGGAAGACAAGTTCTCTCAGGTTGTGGGTAATGGTGATGTGGCGGCTCAGGAGGCTACTCAGCACATGATTGAGACCGGCTCCCGCCGTGTTGCTTTCATTGGCGGTCCTAACCATCTCGATATGGTTCGCCGTCGCAAGCATGGCTATCTGGAAGCGCTCAGGGAGAACCGTATTCCTATCGACCGCGATCTGGTAGTCTGTGACAAGATTGATTTCGATGTAGCCCGTAATGCTACACTTCGACTTCTGGAGAGTGAGAATCGCCCGGATGCTATTCTTGCTTTCAACGATATCATTACCTATGCTGCCTTTGATGCCATCAAGGCTAAGGGCTTACGTATTCCTGAAGATGTTGCCATTATCGGCTTCACAGACGGAGATACGGCAGCCTTCGTTACTCCCCGCCTTTCTGCCATCATGGATAAGGCGCACGAACAGGGTACCAAGGCTTGCGAATTGCTCATGCGCAGCATCAATGGGGATGAGAAAATCTACAAGGAAGTTGTGCCGATGATTCTGAAAATCAGAGAAAGCTCAGAGAAGCAGGGTTAAAGGAATTTTTCCCTAGAACTGAAAGACCACTTTGAAGACTGATGAACCTCGATGGAAAGCGATGATAAAGATAAAAACGACAAACTATAAATATAAACCTTGAATGAGCATGTTTAAAAACTTGAATTTGCTAAGGCGGGCCCTCATGGTTCTAGGATTTGTGCTGCTTCTGCAGCCTCTCCAGATGAGAGCGGCTTTACAAAACATCGAGTTCACCAGTTTGAATAACCGTGACGGACTCAGTAATAGCCAGGTGAATGCTATCTTGAAAGATAAGACTGGTTACGTCTGGTTTGGTACTCAGTCGGGACTCAATCGATTTGATGGATTCCGAATGAAGACCTTCTTGTATAGTGCCACAAACCAGACTTCATTGGCCAACAATTACGTAGATGAATTGCAGGAGGACAATGAAGGAAAAATCTGGGTGCATACTTCTGTGGGTTATTGTGTCTATGATCCTACTACCGAGCAGTTCGACCGCAAGCCGGAAGTATGGTTGAAGACCATCAACGTAGAGGGTGTACCACAGAGACTATTGGTGGATTCACAGAAGAATATGTGGATTCAGGTATGGGGTAAGGGTCTTTATTATTATAATGTGAAGAATGAAACCACTTACCTGTTCAAATATGTGAAGAAGCCCAAGAGCGGTTGTCTCATGGATGGGGACATCAGTAGTCTGAAGGATGTAGACGGTAAGTTGCTGGTTACTTATGGCGACGGAATGCTGTGCCTGCTGGATGGTGACAAACAGAGTGCGCTCTGGTATAATACCTTCCTGAAAGACCATCGTCTTTGTGGCGATAATGGCGCTTACAGTTTTGTAGAGAACAATCATACTTTCTGGGTTTCAACAACTACGGAGGCTTATGTCTTCAATTCTCTTAACAGACAATGGCTGAGTACGCGTTCCTATCTTGCACAGAGAGGAATTCTTGTTCCGGTAAATGACCGTATCGTTATCCGCGATCTTCAGGTAAATGCAAATGGTGCCTTGTGGGTGGCTACCGATCATCATGGACTTTTCTATATTGATTTCAAGACAAAGGCTTGTCACCAGTATGTGCATAGTAATGTCCGGGGAAGTATTGTAGACAATTCTTTGCAAAAGGTTTATATTGACAATTTTGGAGCCGTATGGGTTGGCAGTTATAAGAATGGTGTGGCTTATTATTCACCTTCTTCCAGCAAGTTCAATACCATTCCGCTTGGTGATGTTTGTACCATTACGCAGGATTTGGCAGGAAATCTGTGGTGTGGAACCAACGACAAGGGAATCGTGGGCTATAATCCGGTAACCGGGCAGACCTGGCATTTCGGTCAGGCTCAGACTGGGCTTGGTACTGATGTTGTGGTGAGCAGCGTAACCATGACGGATGGAACCATGTATTTTGGAACCTTCAACGGCGGCTTTACCCAATTCAAGAATGGCAGGTGGAAGACTTTCAATATTTCCAATAGCGGATTGGCTAATAATAGCGTCTGGTGCTTCCAGGAAGACCCTCAGCATCGTCTGCTTATCGGTACTTTGGGAAGTGGTGTGCAGATTTTTGATCCTGTCACAGAGAAATTCTCTACCTTCAATATTGCCAATTCGGGAATAACGAGCAATTTCATCAATTCCATCTTCCTGCTCAATAATCATGAGGCTCTGATAGGTCATTCCCAGTATATTTCTGTCTTTGATCTTCATAGTAGGAAGATGACCAACATCAATAGTACCAAGGACGGAACTCCTTTTGAGAGTCCTTCTGTCAATTATGCGATGAAGGATAGCCGTGGCATCTTGTGGATGGCTTCCCCTGGAGGTATTTCGATGTATGACAGCAGCAACGGACAGTATGAATCCATCAACGAACTGAATGGAACCACAGGAGCTGTGGGCTGTTCTGTTATTGAGGACAATCAGCATAATATCTGGCTGGTTTCCGAGTTTATCGTCACCCGCGTTACCTTGACCAAGGATGCTCAGGGTAAGTGGGATTTGACTATGATCAGTTTCAATTCGCTGGATGGATTGCAGAGCCGTCAGTTTAATATCCGTTCTGCCTATCTGATGCGAAACGGAGCGATTGTCGTGGGCGGTCAGGATGGTATTAACATCATCCGGCCTAAAACCATTCGCGCCAACAAGCAGCAGGCTCATGTGCTCTTCAGCGGATTGGTTCTTTTTGACCATCCTCTTACTGCGGGCGAAAACTTCGAGGGCAGAGTGCCACTTAAATTATCGCTCGACAGCAATCCGGAACTTGACTTGAGTTATAAGGACAAGGCGTTTACCATCCAGCTGGCTTCCGACCAGGTGTCGCTTCCGGCACGTTGCCGCTTCCTTTATCGCATGAAGGGATTGAACGATAAGTGGATGATGACTCCTGACGGAAGATCGGAAGTTACATTTACCAATCTCCTCGCGGGCAATTATGTGCTCGAAGTGAAGGTGGTGAATGGAGACGGAACTGTGAGCGAAGAGGTGAGCCGACTCAAGATTCACATCCATCCTCCGTTCTATCTCTCTACCTGGGCCATCATTCTTTATCTGCTCCTTGTTGTGGCTGTCCTCTGGTACTATCGCCGCCGCATGATTGAGAAGCAGAGAGTGAAGTATGAAATTCAGATCAGGGAAGACAGTATCAAGAAGACCCGTGAGATGAACGAGCTGAAGCTCAACTTCTTTACCAATGTGAGCCACGAGCTTCGAACTCCGCTCACCCTGATTATCTCGCCTCTTGTTGCTATGATTCGGGATGAAGCTGACCCTGAGAAGCGCAGAAAGCTCGAACTGATTCATCGTAATGCAACCCGACTGCTGAATCTGGTCAACCAAATTCTGGATTTCCGCAAGTTCGACCAGAACAAGGAGAAGCTGTCTCTTGCCCGTATGGATATCGTGAGCTTTGTGGACAGTATCTGCAATTCGTTCAGAATCCTGGCTAATAATAAGGTGAATCTGTCTTTCGAGTCGTATACTTCCAAGCTGATCATGACCTTTGATGCTGACAAGGTGGGCAAGATTATCAATAATCTCTTGAGTAATGCCTACAAGTTCACCCCAGACGGAGGATCTATTACGGTTAGGCTTTCCGTTGCCTTGGGCGTAGAGGTGAAAGACCATACTCACGACATGTTGCGCATCAGCGTAGCTGATAACGGCAAGGGAATCAGCGATGAGGAGAAGAAACACGTCTTCGAACGTTTCTATCAGGTGAACGGCACGGAAATGCAGCCTGCCGGAGGAAGCGGAATCGGACTCAACCTGGTTAAGAAGTTTACAGAACTTCATGGAGGTCAGGTAGAAGTAAAAGACAACGATGGCGGTGGTTCAGTCTTTATCGTAGACTTGCCGATGGATGATGGCGGAGCTGCCAAGACCAACGCCCATCTGGAATCCATGCGTGTGGCTCCAGTCATCGCTACCGTTCATAAGGCTGAGGATACGATGGAAGAGACGGTAGATGAGGGAGGCTCTTCTGATGCGCTCTATGGCGTTCATCGTTCTTCGCACGCCGCCAAGCCTACCCGCAAGAACTATGTGGCTAAGGTGCTTCTGGTAGATGACAGCGATGACTTCCGCGAGTTTATGCGTGATGTGCTTACCGACTATCAGGTCATCGAGGCCGTGAACGGTCAGGATGCCTGGCAGAAGATTATCGAGGTTCGTCCGGACGTCATCCTCTCCGACGTGATGATGCCTGTGATGGACGGAATCGAACTCTGCCGCATGGTGAAGAGCAACGAGGAGACGGCTTCCATTCCGTTTGTGATGCTGACAGCACGTCTGGCTACCGACCATCAGGTAGAGGGATTGGAGAGTGGAGCAGACGATTACATCATCAAGCCGTTCAATATCGATATGCTCAATCTGCGCATCCGCAATCTCTTGGGTTGGGCACGCCGTTCTGCCCGTCGTTCTATCCTCGACAAGGATAAGGAAGGCAAGAAGGACCCAAGCCAGCCTAAGGAGAGAGTGATTCCAAAGGGCGAGCTGGGCGACTTTGAAATGACCGCCAGCGACCGCAAGTTCCTGGCAGATGTGGATAAATACATCAAGGACATGATGGGCGATCCGGATACTTCGGTAGAGTCGATGAGTGCTCATCTTTGCATGTCGCGCGTCCAGCTCTACAAGCGTATGGTTTCGCTCACGGGTACCACTCCTTCAGAGTATCTGCGTGCCAAGCGCATCAAGCGGGCTGAAGAGCTGATTCATAGCGACGAGCTGAACATCAGCGAAATCGCTTATACGGTAGGTTTCAACAATCCTCGCTATTTCACCAAATACTTCCAGGAGACGTATGGACTGACGCCTTCCCAGTATAAGAAAAAACTGAATGGCGAGAGTATCTAATCATAGAAAACCATAGGAATCTCTTGATTTCTTGTTAACGAAAAGGGTATAAAATGTGGTAATTAACATTTTATACCCTATTTTGTTACATTTCCACATATTATTATCACTAAAAAAAAGTAATTTTGCAGGCAGATATTCAATCTAATAATCATAAGTTTAAAAAACTTGTATAAACAATATAGTATGAAGCTAACTAAGACGTTATTGATTTCAGCCGTTTTGCTGATGAGCGCTTCTGGGCTCCAGGCAGCAGGCTTTATTCAGAAAGGTAACTATCTTACCGTTCAGTTGAAACAGCACCAGAATTTTGGTCCTAGTCAGATTCGCCTCCAGGTGGTGAGCGATAAGATTATCCGTGTTCAGGCTACAGCTGAACAGAGTTTCCGTAATAAACAGAGTCTGATTATTGTGCCTCAAAACAGCAAGGCAAAGTATAAGGTGGAAGAGCAGGGAGACAATCTCATCATTACCACTGCAGCTATGCGTGCTGTCATGAACGAGGCTACGGGTCAGATTACCTTCTATGACCTGAAAGACAATGTCCTTCTCAATGAGGTTGCACAGGGCGGAAAAACTTTCAAGCCGTTCACTGTGCCTGACCGTGAAATCGGTGTAGACATTGCCAAGGTTCCTGAAGCACAGAAGCACGGATGGTCATGGTGTGCGCTCTTCAACTCTCCTGATAACGAGGCGTTCTATGGTCTCGGTCAGCATCAGAGTGAGGAACTCAACATGAAGGGCAAGAACGAAGACCTCTTCCAGTATAATACCAAGGTGAGTGTGCCTTTCGTCATCTCTAATAAAAACTATGGCATCCTCTGGGATTCTTATTCTTATTGCCGTTGGGGTAATCCGGAAGATTATCTTCAGCTCAACCGTGCCTTCAAACTCTATGATAAGGATGGTAAGGAAGGTCAGCTGACAGGTACTTATGTAGACAAGAATGGTAAGAAGATTGTTCGGGGCGAAGATAGCATTTACTTTGAGTATGCAATGCCTGAGGCTTCTGAGATTTGCAACAAGACAGATAAGGGCGGTATTCAGAACCTGCCAAAGGGCTTCGCGCTGAATGGTTCCAAGGTGGTTTACGAGGGTTATGTGGAGGCTCCAAGTAACAGCTTCTATCAGTTTATCCTCTATTATGCCGGTTACATGAAGATTTATATCGATGGCAAACTGGTTGTGCCTGAGCGCTGGCGTACAGCCTGGAATCCGAACTCTTATAAGTTTGAAACTCCTATCAAGAAGGGCGTAAAGACTCCTATCCGTATCGAGTGGCAGCCAGATGGTGATGTTTCTTACTGCGGTCTTCGCGTAGCAGCTCCTCGTTCTGAGGCAGAGAAGAACCAGTTGAGCATCTGGAGTGAAATGTCGCCGGATATGGACTATTATTTCATCGCCGGTCAGAATCTCGATGAGGTGATTTCCGGTTACCGTACGCTTACCGGCAAGGCTTCGCTTTATCCTAAGTGGACCCTCGGTTTCTGGCAGAGCCGTGAGCGCTATCAGAGCAGCAAGGACATCGAGGACAACATGAAGAAGTTCCGCGACCTGCATATTCCTGTAGACAATATCGTTCAGGACTGGAACTACTGGAAACTGGATTCATGGGGAAGTCATGAGTTTGAGGCTGCCCGCTATCCAAATCCACAGGCTATGCTCGACAGCGTACATGCCATGAACGGAAGATTCATGATTTCCGTATGGCCTAAGTTCTATGATACGGTCAAGAATTATAAGGAACTCGACAGCAAGGGCTGGATGTATCATCAGGCTATCAAGGATGATATTCACGACTGGCTCGGCTTCCGCGGTTCATTCTATGATGCCTATTCTGATGGTGCCCGCAAGATGTTCTGGCGCCAGATGGACGAGAATCTTTATACCAAGTATAAGTTCGGAATCGATGCATGGTGGATGGATGCATCAGAACCAAACGTTCGCGACTGTACCCCGATGTGGTACCGCAAGGCCCTTTCAGGTCCTACTGCCCTCGGTACATCAACCGAATATTTCAATGCTTACAGCATCGTGAATGCTGATGCTATCTATAACGGACAGCGCAGCGTGAACCCTAACCAGCGTGTCTTCCTCCTGACCCGTTCCGGTTTTGCCGGTGAGCAGCGCTACAGTACGGCTACCTGGTCTGGCGACATCGCTACCCGTTGGGAAGATATGCGTGCCCAGATGACTGCAGGTTTGAACTATTCTATGGCAGGTCTGCCTTTCTGGGGAATGGACCAGGGCGGTTTCTGTGTAGAGAACCGTTATGTGGCTGCCCAGCAGGAATTTGATAAGACTGGTAAGGAAAATGCTGACTTGAAGGAATGGCGCGAGTTGCAGGCGCGTTGGAACCAGTTCGGTTGCTTCGTACCTCTTTATCGTACTCATGGCCAGTGGCCTACCCGTGAGGTCTGGAACATTGCTCCGGCAGATCATCCGGCTTACAAGACCATCGTTGCATACGATAAACTCCGTTACCGTCTGATGCCTTACCTCTACAGTATGGCGGGTATGGTTCATTTCAAGGACTATACGATGATGCGTGGATTGGTGATGGACTTCAACGGCGATGATAATGTTTACGACATCAAGGACCAGTGGATGTTCGGTCCTGCCCTGATGGCTTGTCCTGTAGGCGAGTATCAGAAGTACAGCCGTAACGTTTATCTTCCTAAGCAGAAGGGCTGGTACGATTTTTATACCGGCAAGTATTATGCAGGTGGTCAGACCATCGTAGCCGATGCGCCTTTCGAGAAGATTCCAGTCTTCGTGCCAGAGGGTTCTATCCTTCCTGTTGGTCCGGAGATGGAGTGGAGCGACCAGAAGAAGGCTGAGCTCATCGACCTTTATGTCTATGCTGGCAAGGACGGTTCTTATACGCTCTATGAGGACGAGGGAACCAACTACAACTACGAGAAGGGCAAGTATGCTATGATAGACTTCAAGTATAATGATGCCCAGAAGACCCTGACCATTGGTGCTCGCAAGGGTTCATTCGACGGAATGCTGCAGAAGCGTCGCTTCAACGTGATTCTGGTGAATGCCCAGAACAACCAGGGCGTCAACCTCGCCAAGGCTCCTAAGGGCAAGATGGTGAAGTATGCCGGTCAGGCAGTAACTGTAAAATTGAAGTAATCTAATCTCCCGCAGATTTCACAGATTACACAGATATTTGTAAATCTCTTTCAGGAAAGATGAATCTGTGAAAATCCGTGCAGTCTGTGGGATTTTTTATATTGATAGGAAAGAATGAATAAGAAAACAATATTTAGCGTAGCCTTGATGAGCGGGCTTTTCGCTCTTCCGATGAGTGCCCGCGAACATCTGTCTTTTGATAAGGGCTGGCTTTTCACTCTGGCTGATTCTGCAGGAATGTGGAAAGCGGATTATGCTGACGCCCATTGGCGAAGCCTGAATCTGCCTCATGACTGGGCGATAGAGGGCGATTTCTCTCCAGGCAATCCTTCGGGAGCCAGCGGAGGCGCTCTGCCGGGCGGAATAGGATGGTACAGGAAGCATTTCTCCCTGAATCCTCATGAGAAGTACGACCGCTTTACTATCACCTTCGATGGAGTTTACATGAACTCTACCGTCTACATCAACGGCCATCAGCTCGGAACCCGTCCTTACGGCTACAGTACTTTCGAGTACGACCTTACACCTTATATTAATAGGAAGGGTGATAATGTGATTGCCGTGAAGGTGGATAATAGCGACCAGCCTAACAGCCGATGGTATTCGGGCTGCGGAATCTATCGCCACGTCTGGCTCACCAAGACCATGAAGAAGGCTTACATTCCTCAATGGGGACAGTATGTTTCTACCACTCCTCAGGGTGATGTCAGGGTGAAGACGGATTTCGCAGCTTCCGGCAACAGGATGAAACTCTCTGTCCGTAACACCATCTATGATGCTGCAGGAAAGATTGTAGCAAAGAGTAAAGGTGATCAGGAACAGAAACTGCAGGTGAAGAATCCGCATCTCTGGGACATCGGAAAGGGATATCTCTATACCGTCAAGAGTGAGCTTGTTCTAAATGGAAAGGTGGTGGATGTAGCCACAACCACTACAGGTTTCCGCGATGTGAAGTTTGATGCCAGGAAGGGATTTTTCCTCAATGGCAGGAATATCAAGCTGAATGGAGTCTGCGAGCATCATGATTTCGGCTGTCTGGGTGCTGCCGTAAACGAGGATGCGATGCATCGCAAGCTCACCATCCTGCGCAACATGGGCGTGAACGCCATCCGGAGCAGCCATAATCCTCCGGCTCCTGAACTCCTCAACATGTGCGATTCGATGGGAATCCTCGTCATGGACGAGAGTTTCGACATGTGGCGACGCAAGAAATCCAATGGCGACTACGCCCGCTTCTTTGATGAATGGCACAAGCGTGACCTCTCTGACCTGGTGAAGCGCGACCGCAATCATCCTAGCATCATCATGTGGAGCATCGGCAACGAGGTGTTGGAGCAATGGTCGGATGCTGCGGCAGATACGCTTTCGCTGGAGCAGGCGAATCTCATTCTGAATGCAGGTCATGATGCTTCTACGCTGGCGCATAGCGATGAGCTGAGCGTGAATTCGCTCCTTACCCAGCATCTTGCCCAGATAGTCAAGGAGTATGATCCGTGGGGAATGCGTCCGGTTACGGCTGGCTGTAATGAGCCCGACCCGAAGAACCATCTCTTCAAGAGTGGAGCCATCGACGTGATTGGGTTCAATTACCATCATCAATGGGTGAAGGATGTTCCGAAGAACTTCCCTGGCAAGCCTTTCATCTTCTCGGAGAGTGTTTCTGCCCTGCAGACGCGCGGCTTTTACATGATGCCGAGCGACAGTATCTATTCGGCTCCTAAGGAGTGGTGGCTGCCTTACTGTGACCCTTCCTTCAAGTGCTCGGCTTATGATAATATGCATGCTTCATGGAGCAGCACGCACGAGGAGACTTGGGATGTGGTGAAACATAATGATTTCGTGGGCGGACAGTTTATCTGGACCGGTTTCGATTATATAGGTGAACCTACTCCTTATGCTTATCCGGCGCGAAGCAGCTACTTTGGAATTATCGACCTGGCAGGCCTCCCGAAGGACAGCTATTTTATGTATCAGAGTGAGTGGACGCAGAAGAACGTGCTTCATCTCTTCCCTCATTGGAACTGGATTCCGGGACAGACCATCGACATGTGGTGCTACTACAACAACGCAGACGAGGTGGAACTATTCGTGAACGGCAAGAGCCAGGGTGTTCGCAAGAAGACCGTCTATGGTGAGAAGAACGAGGGTGAAGCCTTCCGGAAGAGTACGGAATATCACGTGATGTGGCGAGTTGCCTTCCAGCCGGGCGAAGTAAAGGTGGTGGCTAGAAAGGGCGGCAAGCTGGTGGGCGAGCAGACTATCAGGACTGCGGGGGCTCCTCATCACATCGTCTTGAAGAAGACCTATCAGGGCTGTCTGGCTTATGGCTCGGCAGAACCTACAACCTTCGTAGAAGTGAATGTGGTGGATAAGGACGGAAATCTCTGTCCGAATGCAGAGAACCAGATTTTCTTCACTTCCGATGCTCAGATTCTGGGAACGGATAATGGTTGCCAGACCTCTCTGGAGCGTTTTACCGACCCTCATCGCAAGGCGTTCTTCGGCAAGTGCGTGGTGGTATTGAAGGGCAAGGGCAAGCTCCAGGCAAAGGCTGTTGACCTGGAGGAAGCAGCTTTGGAATTATAGAATAAAAAACTTTTGAATCATGAGAAAATCACTTATCCGTTCTGATTGATACTTCGCGATGCGAAAGGAAAAATACTTACACAAACTCGACATATAATCGACAACGACAGTACGCAGGTAAAACTCCTGCCGTTCAATTTCATCAAGCGCGGAAGCGAGAAGATTGAAATCGTAAAGCGATAGTTTTATGATTCTATCATTTGAAAAAATGCTATCATGAAAAATATCATTTTTAGAAATGCTATCATAAAAAAAATCCTTCGGAAGTAATGTGATGTTTACTTCCGGAGGACTTTTTTTTGTAGATGATAGTATGATTAATATGTTGTATCTTTTTTACTCGATGATGCTTTGCAGCAACCCCTGACAAGCATCTTCCAACAGGGTGATGACCAGTTCAAAATCGCCCATGTCACCATAATATGGGTCGGGAACGGTGGTGTATTCGCGATGTTGGGTCAGGAAATCGGCCATCCGGACCACCTTGTCCTTATCTGCCTGGCAGGAAGCCATGGAGGTAATGGCACGGTAATTCTCATTATCCATCACCACGATGGTTTCGAATCTCCCGAAATCTGACTTCTGGAACTGGCGGGCGTGGCTGTTGAAATTATATCCGTGTTCGGCGCCACATTTCCGCATGCGGCTGTCCGGCAACTGTCCTACGTGCCAGTTTCCGATTCCGGCAGAATCGATTTCGAATTCATCTGCCAGTCCAGCCTTCTCTACCAGACTCTTCATGATGCCCTCACCGGCTGGCGAACGGCAAATGTTGCCGAGGCAAATAAATAAAACGGTATGTTTACCTTTCTTTGTCATAAATATATAATTAAATGTTTGTCAAGTTTAGCGAGTTCGCCCCGCACGCCCTGTTTTGTAAGTTCGCCCTGCACGCCCTGTTTTGTAAGTTCGCCCTGCACGCCCTGTTTTGTAAGTTCGCCCTGCACGCCCTGAAAGGGCAGAAGCTCCTAGCCCAGGGCAACGCCCTGGGTATAAACAGCAGTCAGCAAGGCGCCCTGTAAGGGCAAAAGCTTTATTACTCATATTCTAAAGCTTTTGCCCTTACAGGGCGTATATTTATAACTCCCTACAACCCAGGGTGTTGCCCTGGGCTGGAAGTTTCTGCCCTTTCAGGGCGTATTGCTGAAATCAACCTTCGTCTGTTTGAAATCAACCTTCGTCTGTTTGAAATCAACCATTACCGTCCTTTATCGGGGGATAATATTTTTAGTCGATTTCCTCGTCTGCCTCATAACCGCCCATCTCGCGGATGGCATTCTTCAGCATCGTGTACTGCTGGTAGAGGTTGTTCACAGCCTCTTCACCCTTGGTGTAATCGTGCATTGGCGCCTTGAGGAAGAAGCTCAGGAAGCGCTGGATGCCGTAACGGCCGGCACGGGCTGCAAGGTCGCTCAACAGGCAGAGGTCGAGCAGCAATGGAGCGGCAAGGATGGAGTCGCGGCACAGGAAGTTGATCTTGATCTGCATTGGATAACCCATCCAGCCGAAGATGTCGATGTTGTCCCAACCCTCCTTGTTGTCGTTGCGAGGAGGATAATAGTTGATGCGAACCTTGTGATAATACTGAGTGTCCTCATCGTTGCCATGGCCGTAGAGGTCTGGCTGGACTTCTGGCTTCAGGATAGTCTCAAGGGTAGAGAGCTTGCTCACCTCCTTGGTATGGAAGTTGGCTGGCTCATCGAGAACGAGACCGTCGCGGTTGCCCAGAATGTTGGTAGAGAACCAACCGTTCAAGCCGAGGCAGCGGGTGCCGATGATAGGAGCAAAACCACTCTTCACGAGAGTCTGACCAGTCTTGAAGTCCTTGCCTGCGATAGGCATGTGGGTCTTCTCAGCGAGTTCCCACATGGCAGGAATGTCAACCGTTGTGTTAGGAGCACCCATGATGAAAGGAGCACCCTCGGTAAGGGCTGCATAAGCGTAGCACATGGATGGAGCGATGTGCTGGCGGTCGTCAGCCTTCATCGCAGCCTCGA
>ERZ1034976.780-NODE-780-length-27929-cov-56.900588_pt1 | contig 27929 bp, 23 predicted proteins | sample MGYA00520623_ERZ1034976 | MGnify/ENA primary metagenome ERZ1034976 (study PRJEB33766, sample SAMN09781774) | gut metagenome | biome: gut microbiome | host: Homo sapiens | place: Madagascar | study: EMG produced TPA metagenomics assembly of the PRJNA485056 data... | reverse complement strand
CCTTTGACAAGGAGATCATAAAAGTGGAGAAATTTGTTATTACCGGCGGTAAGCCCCTGCACGGAGAAGTGACTATTTCCGGCGCAAAAAATGCGGCTGTGGGCATTTTGCCTGCCACCATTCTGGCAGCGGATGTCTGCGTGATCGAAAACTTGCCCGATATCAGCGATGTGTCGGTCAGCCTCAAGATCCTGAGTACCCTTGGTGCACAGGTGAAGATGCTCAACCGCAACACCTACGAGATCGATACCCGGCATCTGGTCACCACCAATGTCCCGGACGATCTGTCCCGTCAGATGCGCGCCAGCTACTACTTCCTCGGCGCGCTGCTCTCCCGCTTCGGCAAGGCACAGGTGGCCATGCCCGGCGGCTGCAATCTGGGCCCCCGCCCCATCGACCAGCACCTGAAGGTGTTCAGCGCGCTGGGCGCAGAGGACAGCGTGGACTACGGCATGATCACCGTGCGCTCCAAGCAGGAGCTGACCGGTGCCCATATCTTCTTTGATAAGGTCAGCGTGGGCGCTACCATGAACGGTATGCTCTCCGCTGTCATGGCCAAGGGCCAGACCATTCTGGAAAACTGCGCCAAGGAGCCCCATGTGGTGGATCTGGCAAACTTTTTGAATATGTGCGGCGCAGACGTGCGCGGTGCCGGTACGGATGTCATCAAGGTGCGCGGCGTGGAAAAGATGCACGGCTGCACTTACAGTATCATCCCGGATCAGATCGAAGCTGGCAGCTATATGGTGGCTGCTGCTGCCACCGGCGGCGATGTGCTCATCAAGAACGTCACCCCCAAGCACTTGGAGCCCATCACGGCCAAGCTGCGCCGTGCAGGGATCACTGTGGAAGAATTTGACGATGCTGTGCGGGTGTCCCGTACCGGCGATATTCTGCCGCTGAAGATCAACACCATGCCGCACCCCGGCTTCCCCACCGATATGCAGCCCCTGATGGGTGTGCTGCTGAGCGTGGCCAAGGGCACCAGCACCATCACCGAGAGCGTGTGGGACAACCGCTTCCGCTATGTGGACGAGCTGCGCAAGATGGGTGCCAGCGTGCAGGTGGACGGTCAGGTGGCTGTGTTTGAGGGCGTGGAAAAGCTCAGCCCCGCCCCGCTGCGCGCCTCCGACCTGCGTGCCGGTGCTGCTATGGTGGTGGCCGCTCTGATGGCCGACGGCACCAGCGAGATCGAGGAGATCGGCCATATCGAGCGCGGCTACGAGAATATCGTGGAAAAGCTGCGCGGTCTGGGTGCAGAGATCAGCAAGGTGGAGCGGATGCCCGCTGCACTGGAACAGGCCCTGTAACACAAACAAAAAACAAACAGCCTGCCGTAAGTTCTGTGCGGCGGGCTGTTTTCAGGTTTTAACATAAGAGGTTTTCATGGCAGAGTTCATTTCATTGTATTCCGGTTCCTCCGGCAACAGCAGCGTGGTGCGCTGCGGTGCGCAGTACCTCATCGTGGATATGGGCAAGGGGGTGCGCACCACCACGGCAGCGCTCAAATCGCTGGGGCTTGCCATCAGCGATTGCGCGGGCATCCTTGTCACCCACGAGCACAGCGACCACGTCAAGGGGCTTTCCACCTTCCTGAAAAAGAACCCGCTGCCGGTGTACGGTGCAGCGGCTACGCTGGATTTTCTGGACGCCAACGATATCGTGCCCGCCAACTGTGAGCTGAACGCGCTGGAGGGCAGGGAAGAGGACATCGGCTGCTTCGGGGTGCAGTCTTTCCCCACCAGCCACGATGTGCCCTGCGTGGGCTACCGCATCCACACCCCGGACGATAAGACCATGACCATCGCCACCGACCTTGGTACTCTGACCCCGCCGGTGCACGAGGCGCTTTCCGGCTGCGACCTTGTGGCGCTGGAAAGCAACTACGACCTGCACATGCTGCGCAGCGGGCCCTACCCCTACTATCTGCGCGCCCGCATCGAGAGCGTGCGGGGACATCTTTCCAACGATGAATGCTCCGCAAAGCTTCTGGAACTTATCCAGAGCGGCTGCAAAAAGTTTGCCCTGTGCCATCTCTCGCAGGAGAATAACACACCCGCCCTTGCCCTGCAGACCGTGTTCACCACCTTGGGTGCAGCCGGTGTCGTGCCGGAAAAGGACTGCATCGTGCAGGCACAGCGCCGCAACGAGGTAAGCCCTGCATTGGAGTTCTGATTTGTCAAACAATAAAGCCATCTGCCACAGCTGATTCCAAGGGCTTTAAACCCCGGTCATGCTGCGGCAGATGGCTTTTTTCTTTGCGCGGTGATTCGCACTTATTTTTCGATTGTTTCTCTCAAAAGATGTACAATTCCGGCAGAAATAAATCGACTTATTCTGCGGCCTTCTGTACCCGGATATCACTGCCTAAAAACTGGATCTGCACAAAGGCTGCAAGGCGGCTGGAGATCTTCTCTGTATACAGCTTTTCCAGCAGCGTACCGTCCGTGATGTTGGTGGTGACGATGGTGGGCAGCTTTGCGCCCAGACGGTTGTTCAGCAGGCTGTACAGATTCGTCAGGAAGAAGCTGGAATTGAACTCGGTACCCAGATCGTCCAAAATCAGCAGGTCGGCGTTGCAGGCAGTCTGGAACAAAGTCTCCTCCTCGCCGCCGGGGTCTGTGCCGAAATGCAGCGCCTCCAGCTTGCCGAAAAAGTCCGGGCAGGAGACATAGATCACATCGTAGTTCTGCCGCAACACCTCCCCGGCAATGGCAAGGGCGGCGTGGGTCTTGCCCAGTCCTGCGTTGCCTACCAGCAGCAGGCTTTCGCGGGTGGCAGGGGAAAAGTCCGCGGCGTAATCCCGCAGGTCGGCCAGAACCTCGGCCATGTAGCTGCGCACGCTCTCACCCAGCGCCTTGTCCACCGTGTTGGGGTAGTAGTCCAGCTGCATGGTGTCAAAGCTGGAGACAGACAGACTGGACAGCTCCTCGATCTCCTTGCGGCGCAGCTGCTGCATCACCCGGCGCACACAGTCGCAGGTGTGGCCGTCCACCACGCCGGTGTCCTCGCACCGCTTGCAGGTGAACCTCGGCTCTAGCGCATCCGCAGGGCGTCCGCTCTCAGCCAGTAGGGTAGTCAGCTTCTGCTTTGCCGCCGCAAGGGCAGCGGCGGTCTCGGTGCGGTCCTTGCCGGAAGCTCCGGCAATGGCGCAGCGAATGCCCCGCACCCGCACCTCCTCCTCGGCGTGGCGCAGCCCGGGGATGGCGGTCTCGGCTTCGGCTTGTGCATCCTGCGCAAGGGCACGGGCAGTCTGCCGCCGCATGGCAACGGTGCGCAATGCCTGCTGATACAATTCGTTTTTGGTACGCATAAAGGCTCCTTACTCCGGTTTCTTGATCAGGGAACGGCGGCGGGTGGCGTTTTTCAGGATATCGTTTCCGCTGGGCGTGTCACGGTCCACCCGGATATTCCGGCTGGCACCGGCTGCGGCCACAGGGCCGCGCACATCATGGATGTTGCGCAGACCCTTGGCGTTCCATGTTTTCAGGATGCTGTTCCAGTACCACAGATCCCGCTTGGGGCCGGCCTGTACGGCGGCTTCCTGTACCATGGCGTCATCGTAGCCGTACACCTCGTACCAGCGCGCAATGGCCTTGCGCCCGCCCAGCGTCAGCTCCTCGGTGGAGATCTGCAGTAGGCCGCTGACATACTCCTCGCGGCTCTGGCGCAGTGCCAGCAGCTTTAAGTGGGCGTCAGCCTGTTCGCCGGTCTCCACGCCCTCGGCACGCCAGACCTTCAGTTCGTGGGTCACGGCGGCTAGGGTGCGCTTGCCCCGGCTTGCCACATAGGCTACGCACAGCATCACGGTCTCGGGTGCAAAGCCCTCCTGCACATACAGGTTTACCAGTTTTTCCATCTCGGTGTGGGTCAGCGGACGGGCAAAGCTGGTCTGTGCGCAGTCGATCAGGCTGGAGATCATAGGGTCGGTGCGGCTGGCAGCGGCGATCTCCGCCCAGCGCATGGGGGCAGGGGCGCTGGGCTCTGCGCCCGGCGCGGCGTTCTCCTCGTAGCGCTCCAAAAGCCCCGCGCCCGCCCAGAACGCCAGCGCGCTCTCGGCGCTGATGCGGCTGCGCAGCTTGAGGTCGGCGCAGATCTTGTCCGGGTCGGTCACGCCGGTAGCCAGCACATACAGCGCCACCCGCACATTGTATTCTTCGGCAATGCCCAGCTTAGAGAACACCAGCTGCGGCACGGCGATGGTATCGCCTTTCAGTTCTTTCAAACGGTAGATCATGGTTTCCTCGTTCGGTTTATTCGTTGGCAGGATCCGGCTCGGCAGGCGGCTCCCAAGGGTCGCAGTCCATCATGTCCGGGCAGTTGTTCCAGCGCTCCGGCGCGGCATTGTAGGCGTCCTTCAGATACTGCGCAGCGGCGGCACGCCCTTCGTCCGTAAGCGGAAATACCTCCCGGCGGCGCAGGGCGGGGTCGGTCTTGTCGATCGTCCAAGGCGCGGGCCAGTAGTCCACGGTGAGAATTTTCTCCTCTTTGGTGGCATCCGCGCCGCCGTCCGGGTCCGGCACGGTGCGCTTGCCCGGGGTAAGCCGGTAGCGCAGCCCGGCCTCGTTGCCGCTGTAATCATTCTTGCACAAAAAGTAGTGCAGCAGGGGAACAAAAATCATGGTGCAGCTCGTCCTTTCCGGCAAAAGGCGCGGCCTTTTGCGCAATCAATTCTATTATAAAGCCGCTGGGCTAAAATGCAATAACTTTTTGTGAAACTCCCTGCAAAAGCTGCCCAGCTTACAGGAAATCCGGCCTTGACAGCACCGCGGAAATATGGTAAAATATTGCCTGTTGCAGCAGATGTGCAATGTGCTACTGTGGCTCAGCTGGTAGAGCAGCTCACTCGTAATGAGCAGGTCGCCTGTTCGAATCAGGTCAGTAGCTCCAAAGTAAAACCTCCGAAAGTTGGCTTGTGAAGCCGGTTTTCGGGGGTTTTTGTTTGTGCGGCAGGGGATGGGAAAGTGGGCGATTGTGCCTTATTACCCCTGTTTATCTGGAAATTGCTTTATTTAGTGGCGCAAAAGACGGCGCAATAAAAGCACGGTACATTTCTGCATTGTAGGCAATAAATTATGCGCAGCAAATGCAACCGCAATAAAAAAAGATACTCCCACACTGCTCCCGAAGGCAGTGCGGTGTACCCTTTGCGGATGCACAGGAAGTATCTTATGCAATGAGTATAGCGCCGGACGCTGTAAAATACAATGGAAAATTCGGAATGATCTTATTTTGTATGCGGTGGCATGACCGCCTTGATGTGGGGTTGCTTCTGCGGTATACTGTGGCAGAAGGAAGGCGATGAAAATGGAATTTTCTGAAATTGCAGCGATCGTGGCTATTATTGGAGCCGTTGTATCTCCGGTAGCAACGACATATCTGAACAACAAACACGCAGAAAAAATGAGACAACTGGAATACGAACATCAGGACAAGATAGAAAAACAGCAGCACGATCGTGAGATCTATGAAGGGTACATTCGTGCGGCGGGGGCTTGTGTTCAGGCTGCCAACACAGACGCTCTTCAAGAATTTGGAAAACATTCTGCGCTGGCAATGTACTATGTCGCAGAAGATGTTCGGCAAGATATGATGAGACTGGAAAAGATCAATCGGTACTCAGATGAACGGACACAGCGTGTTGAACTTTTGAATCAGATCATCGGTAAACTGCGGGAGTTGCGGACAGCAGATCTCGGATCAAGACAATGACAGTGTATATCCACGCCCTCCGCGAGGAGGGCGACTGAAAATCGTCCTTGTCGAACCACCCGGCAGGCTCATTTCTATCCACGCCCTCCGCGAGGAGGGCGACCAATCTGGCTGCGGCAGGAATTATGGACACAGATATTTCTATCCACGCCCTCCGCGAGGAGGGCGACACCTTCAGAATCTTATCATCTGTAAGGTCGAAATATTTCTATCCACGCCCTCCGCAAGGAGGGCGACTAGGTATACTTGTGCAGCTCTCGCATTTTGTTCAGATTTCTATCCACGCCCTCCGCGAGGAGGGCGACCTTTGGCTCCAGCTGCTGCTGTATGCGCTTGGGACATTTCTATCCACGCCCTCCGCGAGGAGGGCGACACAATCCATGATAGACTTGCCGGAGGGATGGGACAATATTTCTATCCACGCCCTCCGCGAGGAGGGCGACGTTTGCATTACCGCAAAGGTGCAAGTGCGTTCTGGTGACATTTCTATCCACGCCCTCCGCGAGGAGGGCGACTCAAATTCCGGCAAAATACCGGTGCCGGATTCTAGATTTCTATCCACGCCCTCCGCGAGGAGGGCGACTCCATTTTTTAGCGCCCATTCACGAAACGCTATAATTTCTATCCACGCCCTCCGCGAGGAGGGCGACCATGAGCGCCCCTCCTTTTGCGGTTATCGTACCAATTTCTATCCACGCCCTCCGCGAGGAGGGCGACTTGAAGTCGTTCCACAAGATACGATTCGGACAATATTTCTATCCACGCCCTCCGCGAGGAGGGCGACTTGCGGGCGCGGAGATCCCCGCCACCCGGTCAAAGCATTTCTATCCACGCCCTCCGCGAGGAGGGCGACGGGAAACGTCCTACACAACAGAGAGGGGGCGTAAGATTTCTATCCACGCCCTCCGCGAGGAGGGCGACATCCCGCTGAACTTCGCGGTTCTCATGCCGTTAATATTTCTATCCACGCCCTCCGCGAGGAGGGCGACATTGTGGTATAATATTTACAGACAATTCGCCTAATATTTCTATCCACGCCCTCCGCGAGGAGGGCGACGCGGCTACGGCCGGAACGGCGGTGACAACGGCATATTTCTATCCACGCCCTCCGCGAGGAGGGCGACGTAACCGGCTGCAAGCTGGCTTGCCGGGTGAAAATATTTCTATCCACGCCCTCCGCGAGGAGGGCGACACTGGCTTTATTAAATACTCATTCACAGAAGATATTTCTATCCACGCCCTCCGCGAGGAGGGCGACGGTGAGCACATCGCCCATGGTCTTGCGGCCATAAGCATTTCTATCCACGCCCTCCGCGAGGAGGGCGACGCAATTTATCAGTATGTGCGAATCAAACGATATTATTTCTATCCACGCCCTCCGCGAGGAGGGCGACGCGCGTCTCTGGGCTGGGCACATCTGGCCGGAATCATTTCTATCCACGCCCTCCGCGAGGAGGGCGACGTGGTATACTTGGGGTGCTCAATCCACACAAGTATATTTCTATCCACGCCCTCCGCGAGGAGGGCGACGAGCAACCATTGAGCAGCGGTTGCAATCCATGGTATTTCTATCCACGCCCTCCGCGAGGAGGGCGACCTTATATTGGGACAGTCTGGACTCGTCTTCAGCCATATTTCTATCCACGCCCTCCGCGAGGAGGGCGACTCATCTCATACGCTTTCTCTTTATCGCCCGGCCTATTTCTATCCACGCCCTCCGCGAGGAGGGCGACGGGTCAGCTTTCAACGGTGACGGCAGACAGCTTGTATTTCTATCCACGCCCTCCGCGAGGAGGGCGACTGTCACACCAATTCTTGTGTGACTTCTACTTCACAATTTCTATCCACGCCCTCCGCGAGGAGGGCGACCACGCACGCGAAGCGCGCGCGCGCGTGCAAGCTCAATTTCTATCCACGCCCTCCGCGAGGAGGGCGACCAACAAGTTGCACAAAGAAATTCGTCATAATGACATTTCTATCCACGCCCTCCGCGAGGAGGGCGACAGTAGCTGGTATCATTTTCGCCGAACATATTTTCATTTCTATCCACGCCCTCCGCGAGGAGGGCGACTATCGCAACAAACAGTAACCAAAGCGGTGCCAAATTTCTATCCACGCCCTCCGCGAGGAGGGCGACAAGCGCTATGTACGAGTACGGCAACAACACGGCAATTTCTATCCACGCCCTCCGCGAGGAGGGCGACGCGGTTCGGACTGCCTGTGCCCGGTTGTTCTGCAGATTTCTATCCACGCCCTCCGCGAGGAGGGCGACCGTAACAAGCCCGGACAGCCGACTTCAAATTCCTATTTCTATCCACGCCCTCCGCGAGGAGGGCGACATGACGTGGGAAGCCCACGCTCCCCGCAGAAAGGCATTTCTATCCACGCCCTCCGCGAGGAGGGCGACCAATCTAGGCAAGTGCAACAAGCCCATCGTGGTTATATTTCTATCCACGCCCTCCGCGAGGAGGGCGACCTATGATCTCCAGTGACAGCCAAGCACATGGAATATTTCTATCCACGCCCTCCGCGAGGAGGGCGACCTGCGTGACTGTGAAGAGGTTGGAATCGAAGCAATTTCTATCCACGCCCTCCGCGAGGAGGGCGACGGCTCGGCCTGCTGCCGGGAACGTCCAAAAAATGGATTTCTATCCACGCCCTCCGCGAGGAGGGCGACCCGGCGGTAGAGCACCAGAAGAAGGTACTCAACATTTCTATCCACGCCCTCCGCGAGGAGGGCGACCTATCGCTTCCGTGCGTGCGCGGTTCTTGGAAAAATTTCTATCCACGCCCTCCGCGAGGAGGGCGACCATCATGGTTAAACCTCCTTGTCTGCCAAGGCATATTTCTATCCACGCCCTCCGCGAGGAGGGCGACGGCTGGCTGCGGGCTACCGAGGTCACTCACAACACATTTCTATCCACGCCCTCCGCGAGGAGGGCGACCGGTAGAGACCTATCTGGACGCCAACAGCTGGGATATTTCTATCCACGCCCTCCGCGAGGAGGGCGACGGGCAAGGGTTGCAAAGCTACAACATAAGGGGGTCATTTCTATCCACGCCCTCCGCGAGGAGGGCGACCGCTCCCGACCGTTGGAACATGGCAGCAACATGGTATTTCTATCCACGCCCTCCGCGAGGAGGGCGACCGAGGACTTGCCGGAGGAATGGACAGATGAAACGAATTTCTATCCACGCCCTCCGCGAGGAGGGCGACCCATGAGGTGTGTTTATGGTATACTCGGTGTGCATTTCTATCCACGCCCTCCGCGAGGAGGGCGACTTGATGGTGGGGCTGTTGAACAGGGTGTAGACATCATTTCTATCCACGCCCTCCGCGAGGAGGGCGACACGCAGAGGGTTCTTTGCGCTATCACAAGAGCAAAATTTCTATCCACGCCCTCCGCGAGGAGGGCGACCGGCGGCTGCTGCCGGGCGTGCAAACACCCTCGGGTATTTCTATCCACGCCCTCCGCGAGGAGGGCGACATTTGCGCTTTGTGCGCTGGATTTCCTGCGAAATTATTTCTATCCACGCCCTCCGCGAGGAGGGCGACTGGTACGCGCCATTCCGGCAGCACTCTCCTTTCCATATTTCTATCCACGCCCTCCGCGAGGAGGGCGACCCTGGGCGCAGCAATCGACAGGATACACCGGGGACTATTTCTATCCACGCCCTCCGCGAGGAGGGCGACTATAGACGGGCTAGAAATAGCCCTAAGAATAATTGATTTCTATCCACGCCCTCCGCGAGGAGGGCGACAGCAAAAACAGAGAGAAAACCCTCTGCTTTTGTCTCATTATACACCTCTCTGCACAAATTGCAAAGAGGTGCCTGTAAAACAAACCGCAAAATCACACCGTTACTTGTGCAAACGGCTGGTATTCCGGTGCGAAGCGTCCGGGAAAACCATGTGCGCTGCCTGTTCGCACTGGCGGGGCATCAAAAGATCAGCACACTATCCTGCGCAAACTCCGGGTGCAGCCCAACATGCTCGACCTTAGTCTGGTAATTGTTGCCCAACTGGTAGAACCGCAGACTGTCCAAGGCAGGGTCGATCAGGGCGGTCAGCTCTGCCTTGAGCACCGCGTACTGCGATGCGTTCAGCAGGCACTCGAACACGGAATTCTGCACCCGCTGCCCATGATCCACGCACTTCTTGGCAACCTTGCGCAGCCGCTTGCGTCCGGCGGAGGTCTCGGTGTTTACATCGTAGGTGATCAGTACCAGCATGATTGCACCTCATTTCCAAAAAAACGGAGGGTAGACCTCTAAATCGCCCCGCAGGGTGCGCGCCAGCAGCAACGCCTGCACATAAGGCACAAGCCCCCAGCAGAGCTTTTCCTTCAAAAACGGGTGGGTGATGACTTCGCGTTTTTTCTGCTGCCATGCATTCAGGAACGCGCGGCGTCCTTCCTCGGTCAGCAGAACGGCACCGTTCTCCTGCTTTTCAAAGTGCTTTGCGCTCAGCACTTTCTGGTTGATACAGGACAGCACGAAACGGTCAGCCAAAACGGCGCGCAGTTCCTCCATGAGATCCAGCGCAAGGCTGCGCCGCCCGGGGCGGGCACGGTGCAGAAAGCCCACATAGGGGTCCAGCCCGGCACCCTCCAGCGCGGCGGCACAATCGCTGGCCAGCAGGGAATAGGCAAAGGACAGCAGCGCGTTCACGTTGTCCAGCGGCGGTCTGCGGCTGCGGCTGGTGAACACAAAAGCATCGTTCTGCTGTAAGATCAGCGCGTTGAACCGGTCGAAATACCGCTGTGCGGCTTCGCCCTCCAGCCCGCGCAGCTGCTCCAGATCTTCGCAGCTTTCCACCAGCGGCAGGGCAGCAGCCAACTGGGCGCTGGTCTGTTTCAATTCGTCCACGGGCACCCGCTGCGGGTGATCCCGGGTGGCACGCTCCAGCACCCAGCGGGCATTGTACACCTTGCCCAGAATAAAGCTGCGGGCATAGCTGCAGCTGAGCGCTTCACTGGCGGCAACGGCGTACTGGGTCTGCCGCAGCAATACGTTGCCGCGCTCCTCGCCCACAGTGCGCGCTAAAAAGCGTCCGCGCGGGCTATAAAAACTCAGGTCGATGCCCATACGCCCGCATTTGCCCATCAGTGCGGGGCTGGCACCGCTGTAACTGAAGCAGAGGACGCTTTCCAGCGTGTGCAGCGGCACCCGCCCGACCTCAGCTTTTCCACGGCTAACCACAACATTTTCGCCGTCCAGCGTGAGGTAAGCATCCTCGCTGAGGACGAACAGGGTGTTCAGGAATTGTCGCATGGTGTCACCTCCGTGGCCGTCTCGTCCAGATAGCGCCGCAGATAAGCCTTGGCGTCTGCCTTCTGGCAGAGCATCGGCAGACAGAGCTCTTTCAGGGAACAGGCGTTGCAGTGCTTGCCGGGCTTTACCTTTGGGGTGTAGCCGCGGGCAAAATACTGGTTCATCTCGTCTGCCATCTGCCGGGTGGTGCTGCGCAGTTCGTCGGTAAAAGGTACGACCTCCCGCCGCTTCGTCTCACAGTAATACAGCGCCCCTTCCGGGATATGGCACACCAGCATTTCCTCCAGTGCCATGGCCTGTGCGCATAATTGCAGCCGGTCGGCATCGGTTTTCTTTGCGTGGCCGTGCTTGTACTCCACCGGGTAGGGCTGCCAGCGCCCGGGGGTGCTTTGCAGCGGGATGCCATCTGCGCAAGCCCGGAACTCCACCACGTCGCAGTTGCCTGCCATCCGCAGCCGGTGGCTGACCACCCGCATGCCCCGGGTGATCAGCAACTCGCCCCGGCGCTCGGTGCGAGTGTCATCGTGGCAGCGGGCATGATCCAGATGCCCTTCGGTGGTGCGCAGATTTTCAGCCCATTGCTGCTCCAGATAGGCCAGTGCCCACTGACGGCGGCAGAAGGCAAAGTGCTGGATACCGGACATTTGCAGGTAGTCGTCCGGCGCGTCCATCAGTGGAACCTCTCGCAGTGCACACCCTCCGGCAGGGTGTCGGCCACCGTAACGGTGTAGTCCTGATAGCTGCGGGGCGCGATCACCTCGGCCTTGTGCGCCACGGTAACGGCATCAAACAGCTTGTAGGCGGGCGCATTGCCCAGCTCGGAATCATGCTTGAACACGATCAGCTCCCGCACGGCCATCTTGCCGCGTGCAGCGCTGTGGTCGTTCTCGAACATATTCAGGATAGCCTGCCACAGCAGCTGCAAGTCCTCTTCCGAGAAGCCGGTGGTCTTGCGGGCAAGATTGGCAGAAACGTAACCCTCGGCACGGTACAGGCCGTAGGGCACGATATGCTTATTGCCCATTTCGCTGTTCTTCTTTTCAGCGTCTGCCTCGGTGGTGATGGCTACGCGGGTAATGGTCACCTCCTGCGGCACGATGGGGTCCACAGAGCGGGCAAAGCTCAGCTGCACCGGGCCGCGCACCTGACCGCAGTTCAGCGCACCCTTGACAAAGGTGGTCATCACGGCACCAAAGGTGCGGATATCGTAGAAATGCTCGCACATATAATCCCGCAGTTTGCGGTCGATCTCCGGGTCGCTTTTCTTGGCCTTTTTCAGGTCGTCTTTGGGGGTCAGACCGTTGTGCTCCAGCGCCTCGGCATCGCTGCGATTCAGGGGCACGCCCTCCTTGACATAGATGCGGTAATTGTCGGCATCGGGGGCGTCCTCTTTCAGCATCTCCACATAGTTGCGGATCTTGCGCTTCAGGCAGACATCGGTCACCAGACCGTAGCCGGTCTCGGGGTCGATGCGGGGCATATTGCCGGCATCGGGGTCACCGTTGGGGTTGCCGTTCTCCACATCGAACAGAATGACGAAATCGTAGCGGTTCTTGATAGGTGCAGACATTTTTTATTCCTCCTCGTTCTTTTTGGCAAAGCGTTTCTGGGTCTGGTGGTAGTAGCCGATGGCAAATTTGCCCTGATCCGGCAGGCTGAGCCGAGCGGGGAAACCGCTTTCCGGCAGCTGTGCCATCAGTTCGGTGATCTGCTTATCGTAGTGGGTGGCAAGGCCGTCGTTCAGCTTGCGCAGATGCTTCTGGCTCAGCCGCAGCAGGGTGGGGAAGGCCATGCCCGGCGTGGCACAGGCAGCGTTGAAATACCGGTCCTTGATGGTGGTGTTGATGCCGGGATTTGCAGCCTTTTGCACCGCCTCCAGCACAGAGAATAGCCGCCCCAGAAGATAGGGAACATTGGTGGTTTCGTTCAGGCTCACAGTATAGACCTCCTTGTTCAGCTCGGTAGGGTAATTACGCAGGTAATACGCTTTGATCACAGCGGCCCGGCCGCGGGTCACTGCCTGCTCGGCACGGATGCGCAGGGTCACACCGTTCAATAGGGTGGCGGGATAGCGCCCGCCGGTCAGCACGGCGCGCAGCAGGTCGCCTGCCAGCTGCGGCGACGGCTTTGCGGTCTGTCCGGGCACGGTGCGGGTGGTCTCGTTTACCACAGCCCAGATGGGCAGGGTGTGGAACTTTTCTTTTTCCGAGCAGTCGATTGCCATTTCCTCGGCGTGCTTTTGCAGATTTTGCGCAAAGCTACCGAAGGTGTCGCGCAGGAAGAACCGCACGGACAAACGGGCGATGTTGGGTGCCAGACCCAGCAGATAAAAGTGCTGGTCGGGAGAAAGCTCTTTTTCCAGAAACGGCACTGTCTGCCCGGCAGACAGCCGTTTGAGCGCGGCCTGTACATCGTTTTCCTGAATGCCGGTTGCTTCATCTGCCCCAAACAGGAACATGCTCATGGCGTCCTGATAGACCGGCTCTGCGTTTTCTGCCCAGCACAAAATGGTGGTATCACCAACGTGCTTGCAGTGGTCGCGGTCAGCAAGCAGGCGGTTCAGCGCAGTGGTATAGGCAAAGGCTGCGTACTCACTCATGGGGGCGTTCTCGCCCTGCTTGTGGCCGTAGGAGCAGAATGCATCTGCGTTGAAGGACACCAGTGCTGCGCCTGAGCTTTGTGCATCTTTCACACCTTTGATCAAGGGGTGCACCAACGCGGGCGGGGCGTTCTGGCCGGTGATCAGGCACTGCACCGGCTGTGCAGTGTCGGCAGGCGGCGCATCATAGTATGCCTGCCATGCAGCCTGAATGGCAGGGTCTTCATTGACAAGAAGATGACTGTGGTCGGCGGCTTCGTAGCCAAAAATCAGGTTGGCGTTGCCGGTGATCTCCTTCCACTGCTCAGCCAATAGGGGATGCGTGGCAGCCTGCGCCGGATCCCAGCTGTCAAAATAAGCAAGGAGCGCCCGGGCTGCGGGGCTGTCAACATCGTCCAACAGCCTGTGGTGCAGCGTCGCACAGGCATCGAAGCACTGCTTTGCACGCTCCGGCTTGCCTTTTTCGTCTGCGCCCAACAGATAGGAGGAATTATCGCACAGCAGGTTTGCCGAAACACCGGCCGTGCGCTTGACGCGCGCCGGTACGCGCATTGCACGCGGGGCAAGGACTGTCTTTTTGCCCATCTTTGTTTCTGCGCGCAGGTCGAGCACGGAGACCAGCTGCCCGGCATCGTTCAGGCGCAGCTCGTAGCTTACCTTAAAGGTATCATCCCAGCCGGGAGCGGAGATCTTTCTCTGCCGCAGGAGCTGCTCATAATAAGCGGTCAGTGCCTGTAAGATCATGTGAACACCTCCACATCCCGGCAGTCCAGCACTCCGTTCTCCAATTTTGCCCGGAAGAACTGCGAGCGGATGTTGGCCGGGTCGGAATAATCTAGGTCATACAGCATGAACCCAAGGTCCTGCGTGAGCGGCAGTGCGGGGATCTCCTCAGCGCTGCCGTGCCATTCCCGGAAGTTTGCCGGAAACTCCCGGCAGCCGAAGCAGGGCTGGTGGTAGCACTGGCCTTTGTTCAGCCGCCGCCGCAGGATGTCCTGGAACTTGCCGGGGTTGTCACCGGGGGCAGCTTTGTCCGTCATGGTGAAATGGCACTCAATGACGTAGTGCACATCCTGCAGCACCATGGACGCCCGCTGTACAATATCCGCAGAGAACGGGGCAGCCCCGCCTTTTGCGGCACTCAGCGCCGCAGAGGCCAGCAGGGTATCCTTGACCTCATTGCGCCGGATGCTGGCAAACTGCACCGGCTTGAGCAGATAGATGCGGTCGATATGGTACTTCATGCCCGGGTGCCAGTAGATGGCCTCCACCAGCCCGCGCGCCGCCGAGGGCGTCATGATGTCGTAGGATACACGCTCGGTTTTCATCTCGGGCCTTGAAAAGCAGGCGTAGTCGCCCCAGACCTCGATCAGCATGGACATGAACACCACCTCCTTTCAAATTTGGTTTATATTTATAATACTGCTTCTAAGGTGTTATAAAAAGGACTTTTGCGGTTTTTCTTTGATTTATTTGAGATTTTTTGTCAGAAAAACAGGCCTTTTCCGGTCTCCACATCCATGGAAAGTCCGGTCTTGGCATCGTACAGGGTGCTGTCGGTCAGGATAGCGCTGCCGTTGGGCAGTGGTTCCAACGCCCCGGCAGATTCCAGCGCCTGAAACTGCTGGGCATAACAGGCTACGCTGTAAGCACCCAGCTTGCGGTAAAGTGCGCGGCTCACAGTTCCGTTGCGCAGTTGCTCGCAAAGGGCTTTGCCTTCGCCAACAGGCAGGTAAACGGTGCGGGTGGATGCTTCGATCAGATGGAACTGCTCTGCCACCTGTGCAAACGGGAAAATGCAGCCCGAGATCCCTTTGCGCAGGGCGTCCAGAATGCCGCTGGTGTCCAGTGCGGCCTCGCCCCGCGCAAAATACAGCTCCTTAAAATAAGCCCTGACCGCCTCCGGACTGTCCAGCGCTGCGGTGCAGCCTGCTGCGTACTGCATGGCGTGTACGTTCTGGCGCAGCATCTGCGGCACGCCGCAGCCTTCCAGCGTAAAACGGTATACCAAGCTCTCTTCTGCGCTGCGGTGTCCCTCCCGGTTGCAGCGCCCGGCGGTCTGCAAAAGAGAATCCAGCCCGCACTGCTCCCGGTATGCGGCGGGGAAATCCACGTCCACACCAGCTTCGATCAGCGAGGTGGACACCACCCGGCAAGGCAGCCCCTCCCGCAGCCGCTGCCGGATCTCTGCCAGCTGGCGGCGGCGGTCTGCGGCGCACAGCAGCGTGGTCAGGCAGTAGCTGCCCTCGGTGGGCAAGGCTGCGTACACTTCCTGCGCCGTTTTGCGCCGGTTCACCACGCACAGCACCTGCGGCAGTGCGCAAAGCTGCGCAGTCAGCGCCTCCTGCGTCAGCTCTCCGGCATCGCAAAGGGTGGTGCGGCGCAGGGTGCTGTATAAAGTGGCAGTGTCCGGCACGATCTCCTGCAAGGGCAGCTCCGGCGCAAACTGCCGGAAGTATGGCTCCAGTGCGGGCTGGGTGGCGGTGCATAACACGGCGGTGGTGTGGTAATGCCGCACCAGCTGCGCAATAGCACTGACGCAGGGCAGCAGATAACTGACGGGCAGGGTCTGCGCTTCGTCAAAGATGATCACGCTGTCCGCAATGTTGTGCAGCTTACGGCAGCGGCTGCTGCGGTTGGCGTACAGCGATTCAAAAAACTGCACGGCGGTGGTCACCACAACAGGTGCATCCCAGTTTTCGCTGGCCAGCAGCTGGCGGTACTGCGCCGGGGTCAACTTTTCCTGTTCAAGGCTTTTGTAGTCCGCGCAGGAGTAATCCGCCAGAACGTTTTCTGCACCCAGAAGGTCTGCAAAAACAGCGGCAGTCTGGTCGATGATGGACATATACGGAATCACGTAGATCACCCGTTTCATGCCCTGCGCTGCTGCCTGTTCCAGCGCAAAGGCAAGGGAGGCGAAGGTCTTGCCGCCGCCGGTGGGCACGGTGAGGGTATACAGCCCCGGTGCGCCGTGGGTGCCTTTTTCCATGCAGGCCCGCAGCACGGCATTGCGCTGGCAGCTTACCGGCGAGCTGCTCTGTGCCGCAAGATAGCCGCTGGCCTTGGCACGCACCTTTTCCAGCAGAGAAGATAGCGTGGTGCTGCTGCCCCGTGGCGCGGCCTGCCCGTTCATAAAAGTTTCGGTGTCGATAAAATCCGCGTCCACAAGACAGGAGTAGAGCATCCGGGTGAAGAATGCAAAATCCAGCGGGTCGCGGCTTGCCCAGTCCGGCGGGGCGCTCTGGGGCAGGGCGACCTCGCGCCAGCCATCGTAAGGCTCCACCGGCTTTTTCAGCCGCCCAAAGAGGGTAGCGTCAGCGGCATCGGCTGTCCTTCGGTTGCCGCCATCTGGCAGACCGGTGTGGTGTCCGGCTATGGCAAAGGCAGCCTGAACGTGGGGTGTACAGCCCTTCATCGCTTCCTGTGCACCGGCGGTCGAGTGGTCGGTTGCAGCACCGCCCGCCAGCCGCTGCTGGAAAGCAACGCTGTATTTGCCAATGTCATGCAGCCATGCGGTGTATGCAGCCTCCTGCGCAGCGCCAAAGGGTGCGGCAAAAGCTCCGGCAAGGCGTGCTGTGCCGGAAAGATGCTCGTAGACGGTCTGGGTGCGGGTTCCGTCCTCGGAAATATGTGCAAGTGCTTTGTCCATTTTGAACCCTCCGTTTCTGGGTCAACGATACAACGGCAGGGAATTCCTGTCAAGAATTGGCAGAAAGTTTGGCGGTTTACACAGCCCGGGCGAGGGATTATCCGGCAGAACGCCCATAAAAAAGCCGCCGCACCCTGCCCGGAAGCTCCGGCTGCAGAATGCGGCGGTATATTGCTATAAAACGATTACTTGGAGAGCTTCTGCCCGATCCAGATGCAGATGCAGGCACCAACTACCGAGATGGCAAAGGAAGAAAAGCTGCCGGAAGCGTGGATGCCCAGCAGGCCGAACAAAAACTCGCCCACAAAGCTGCCCAGCACGCCCATCAGGATGTTGCGGCCAAGGGAAGTTTCCGTGCCCATAAAGCGTCCGGCCAGATATCCAGCCAGTGCACCCACCAGCACGCCCACAAAAAGGGATGCCAGCACGCCCACCAGCGTCAGCAGACCGGTCAGGCAGCCCACCAGCACACACAGCAGGGCGACGATAAGCAAAATCATTAAAGTAATCATAGGTTATACCTCCTAAAGTTACAGTTCTGCCTGCTGCCCGGCGGCTTCACGGGCGGCGCGGCAGATGTCCTTCAAACAGCATTTTTCACATTCCGGCTTGCGGGCGTTGCACACCGCGCGGCCGTGCATCACAAAGCGGTGGCAAAGGTCGCTGCCTTCCTCCGGCGGGATGATCTTCCACAGCGCCATCTCCACCTTCTGCGGCTCCTTGATGCCGTCCACAAGGCCGATTTTATTGCACAGCCGGATGCAGTGGGTGTCGGTGACGATGGCGGGCTTGCCGAACACATCCCCCATAATGAGGTTTGCGCTCTTGCGCCCCACGCCGGGCAGGGCAAGCAGCTCGGCAAAAGTGTCGGGCACCCGGCAGTCGTACTTGTCCCGCAGCATCCGCATACAGGCCGAGATATCCCGCGCCTTGGAGTGCCCCAGCCCGCAGGGCTTGACGATGGCTTCAATGTCCTCCGGCTCGGCAGCAGCCAGCGCGGCTACGCTTGGGTATTTGGCAAACAGTTCCTCCACCACAATGTTCACCCGGGCATCCGTGCACTGGGCGGCCAGCCGCACGCTGACCAGCAGCTGCCACGCGTGGTCGTAGTCCAAGGTGCACCCTGCATCCGGGTATTCGGCCTTGAGACGCTGGATGACCTCCAGCGCCAGCGCTTTTTTTGCGGTAAGATCCTCCGGGGCTTTTTTTCGTACCGGCATGGGACAAACCTCCTTTAAAAGGGAATACCTGAATCATACCATGTTTGACAGGATTTGTAAATGTTTGCAGGGCATTATCTGAGAATGATTTTCAGAAAAGCCCTTGTCCTCCTTTTCTAAATGCGCTATACTATATAAAAAGTGCCTTGCGGGCAGGGAAGGAGAAACCACCATGAATGAACCACTTGCGCAGCGTCTGCGTCCCAAAACGCTGGCGGATGTGTGCGGGCAGCAGCATCTGCTGGCGCCGGGGCGGGTGTTCCGCCGCACCATCGAGAGCGGGCGCATTCCCAATATGATCTTTTACGGCCCCTCTGGCACCGGAAAGACCACGGTGGCACGCATCATTGCCGAGAACAGCGGCATGACCCTGCACAAGCTCAACGGCACCTCCTGCGGCACCGGAGATATCAAGGCGGTGCTCAAGGATATCGGCACGCTGGCAGCGGCGGGCGGCATTCTGCTGTATCTGGACGAGATCCAGTACCTGAACAAAAAGCAGCAGCAGAGCCTTTTGGAGTGTATCGAGGACGGCAGCGTCACCCTGATCGCCTCTACCACCGAGAACCCCTATTTCTATATCTATAACGCGCTGCTTTCCCGCTGCACGGTGTTTGAGTTCAAGCCCCTTGCCGCAGCGGACGTGGAGCGCGGGGTGCGCAATGCCGTGCAGCGCCTTTCCGAGGGGGAACAGGTGCCGGTGTGCATGGACGAGGATGCCTGTGCCTATCTGGCCGAAAGCGCCGGCGGCGATCTGCGCAAGGCGCTGGGCTGTCTGGACTTTGCAGTCACGGCAGCGCCGGTGGAAAACGGAGAAAAGCGCATCACCTTGGATATGATCCGGCAGGTCACCCGCCGCACCGCCATGCGCTACGACCGGGAGGGCGATGACCACTACGACATCGTTTCTGCCTACCAGAAGTCCATGCGCGGCTCCGACCCGGACGCGGCGCTGCACTATCTGGCACGCCTGCTGGAAGCGGGAGACCTGCCCTCTGCCTGCCGCCGGTTGATGGTGTGCGCCTGCGAGGATGTGGGGCTTGCCTACCCGCAGATCATCCCCATCGTCAAGGCGGCGGTGGATGCCGCCAACATGGTGGGTCTGCCGGAAGCGCGTCTGCCCCTTGCGGATGCAGTGATTCTGGTGGCCACTAGCCCCAAATCCAACAGCGCCCACGATGCTATCAACGCAGCCATTGCGGATGTGCAGGCCGGGCGCACCGGTCCCATCCCGCGCCAGTTGCAAAATAAACACTTTGACGGCGAGGATGCGCTGGTAAAAGGGCAGAACTACAAATATGCCCACAGCTACGCAAACCACTGGGTACAGCAGCAGTATCTGCCGGATGTGCTGAAGGATACCAAATACTACACCTTTGGCGACAACAAGACCGAGCAGGCCGCCCGGGCGTACTGGGCAAAGATCAAAGGGGAAGAAAACGTCTGAACCGTGTAAAGAAGGAGGATGGATATGCGTTACTCAAAACAGCGGGAGCTTGTCATGCAGACGGTGGAGCGGCTGTGCGACCACCCGACTGCGGAGGAAATCTACGATAAAGCTGCACAGGAGTGCCCGAACCTGAGTCTTGGCACTGTATACCGCAACTTGAACAGTCTGGTGGAGGCTGGGCGGGTGCGCCGGGTATCCATTCCCGGCAAGGCAGACCGCTTTGACCACACCCTGCCGTGGCACAGCCACCTGTACTGCACCGTCTGCGGCGGCGTGACCGATGCAGATGTGGACGGAAAACAGGTGATGGAACTGGTCAAAAACCAGAAGGGCAGGGTGCAGGACTGCGCCGTGGTGCTGCTTGGCGTGTGCGAAGAGTGCTGCCGCAAGCAGGATGTAGAGGCCGCAGCGGCTAAACAGGCATAAAATTTGCGTGTTTCCTCTTGCCCGCAGCGGCCAAACAGGGTATACTAAAGAGTGTCTTTTATAAAATAGCAGAAAATAGAGTTTCGCCGCATGGGGCTACCCTGCCCGGCGGAGAAGGATGGTTTTTTTGGAATACATTAACTTTGAACATAATACCGTTGCCGCCGAGCTGGTGCGGCAGACCTACGACACCCCGCCGCTGGCCTTTGTGCACAGCTACGGCTGTCAGCAGAACGTCAACGACGGCGAGCGCATTAAAGGTGTGCTGGTGGATATCGGCTACGGCCTGTGCGATAAGCCCGAGGATGCCGACCTGATCCTGTTCAACACCTGCGCCGTGCGCGAGCACGCCGAGCAGCGGGTGTTCGGCAATGTGGGCGCGCTGAAGGGCCTTAAGGAAAAAAAGCCCGGCCTCATCATCGGCCTGTGCGGCTGTATGGCTAACCAACAGCACGTTGTGGAAAAGCTGCGCAAGAGCTACCCCTATGTGGATCTGGTGTTCGGCGTGGACGGCATCGACACCCTGCCGCAGTTGGTTGCCCAGAAACTGCAAAAGCATAAGCGGGTGCTGCTGGACCCCGCACAGCGTCCGGTCATCGTGGAGAACATTCCCATCCGGCGCGAGAGCGAGTTCCGCGCATGGCTGCCCATCATGTACGGCTGCGACAACTTCTGCACCTACTGTATTGTGCCCTACGTCCGCGGCCGCGAGAAGAGCCGCAAGCCCGGCGATATCCTTGCGGAGTTCCGCAGCCTTGTGGAAGCGGGCTATAAGGAGATCACCCTGCTGGGCCAGAATGTGAACAGCTACGGCAAGGGTCTGGAAGAGCAGATCGATTTCTCCGACCTGCTCAACCTGCTGTGCACTGTGCCCGGTGATTATCACATCCGCTTTATGACCAGCCACCCCAAGGACGCCAGCCATAAGCTCATTGATACCATCGCCGCCCAGCCGAAGCTGTGCAAGCACCTGCATCTGCCGGTGCAGTGCGGCTCCGACCGGCTTTTGCAGCAGATGAACCGCCACTATACGGTGGAGCAGTATCTGGAACTCATCGACTACGCCCGCAAGACCGTGCCCGGCATCACCTTCTCCAGCGATATCATCGTGGGCTTCCCCGGCGAGACTGAGGAGGACTTTGTAAAAACGCTGGAACTGGTGCGCAAGGTGGGCTATATGCAGCTGTTCACCTTTATCTACTCCAAGCGCACCGGCACCAAGGCTGCCGAAATGCCGGACCCCACCCCCCGCAAGGAAAAGACCGACCGCATGACCCGCCTGCTGGCTACGCAGGACGAGATCGCTATGGCACTGGTCAAGGCGCAGGTAGGGCAGACCGTCCGGGTGCTGGTGGAGGGCTTTGGCCGCAACGAGGGCACCCTTTCCGGCCGGCTTGATAACAACCTGACCGTGGAGTTTGCCGCTGACCCGGCACTGCTGGGCAGCTACGCGACCGTACATCTTACCGGTGCCCGCGCCACTGTGCTGCTGGGTGAAGTGGAAGCATAAAAAAGTGATTCCGGGGCAAACTGCCCCAGAAAGAATAAAAACAACAAGGAGAACCCAATCATGGATTGCATTGATCTTTTCAAGCGTGCCGCTATGGCACTTCAGACCGACCCCCGCTACGTCATTCTGGATCAGGCCCGCAAGGCAAACGACAAGGATGAGGAGCTGCAGAACCTGATCGGCGAGTTCAATCTGGCCCGCATGGACCTGAACAACGAGATCGGCAAGAACGAGCGCGACGACGCCCGCATCGCTGAGCTGAACGAGAAGGTGAACAGCCTTTACGGCCAGATCATGGGCAACGAGGGCATGGTGGCTTACAACGAGGCCAAGCGCGAGTGCGAGAACCTGGTCAACTATATCGACGCCATCATCAACACCGCCATGAACGGCGGCGACCCCATGACCGTGCAGGAGCCTTCTGCCTCCTGCACCGGCAGCTGCTCCACCTGCGGCGGCTGCCACTGAGCAAACTTTTTTGACCGGAACGCGGCTGTGCAATACAGACCGCGTTTTGTTTGCACCGGCGGTTACAGCCCGCAAACCGGCTGACGGAACCATACAAGGGAAAGAGGAAAAACCATGGCAGAGCTTTCGCCCATGATGCAGCAGTATCTTGATATCAAAAACCAACATAAGGACGAAATTCTTTTTTACCGCATCGGCGATTTTTACGAGATGTTCTTCGAGGATGCCGTCACGGCCTCCCGGGAGCTGGATCTTACCCTTACCGGCAAGCAGTGCGGCCTTGCGGAGCGCGCTCCCATGTGCGGCGTGCCCTTCCACAGCTACGAGGGCTATGTGGCGCGCCTGATCGCTAAGGGCTATAAGGTGGCCATCTGCGAGCAGGTGGAGGACCCCGCCAAAGCCAAGGGGCTTGTCAAGCGGGATATCATCCGGGTGGTCACCCCCGGTACGGTCATTGAAAGCAGTATGCTGCAGGACGACCGCAACAACTACATTGCCAGCCTGTACCTCAAGGGCAAAAAGGCCGGCCTTTGCTTTGCGGATGTTTCCACTGGTACGGCGCATATCACCGAGCTGACGGCGGACAAGATCGCCCCGGCGGTCATTACCGAGCTGTGCCGCTACCACCCCAGCGAGGTGCTGCTGAACCCCGGCCTGCTGGACTGCCGCGAGGTGACCGCGTACATCAAAAAGAACATGAGTTGCTCGGTGGAGCTGGTCGAGGACGAGCGCTATGCGCCGGGGCTGGTGGCTTCTGCGCTGGAAGAACAGTTTGGCCGGGACTGGCCGCAGACCACCGGCATAGCTGCCGAGGGTCTTGTGCGCTTTGCCATGGCCGCGCTTCTGGAATATCTGCACGATACCCAGATCAAGGGCGTGGAGCGGTTAAAGACCGTCATTACTTACAACGAGGCCCAGTTCATGCGGCTTTCGCCGGTCACCCGGGCAAACCTTGAGCTGACCGAGACCCTGCGCGGCCGCGAAAAGCGCGGCACCCTGCTGTGGGTGCTGGATAAGACCAGCACCGCCATGGGCAAGCGGATGCTGCGCAGCTGGATCGAGCAGCCGCTTATTTCCAGCCAGCTCATCAACCACCGCCTGAACGCTGTGGAGGCACTGGTGCGCCAGACCATGGTGCGCGGCGACCTGACCGAAGAACTGCACTACATCGCGGATCTGGAGCGCCTGATGACCCGCACGGTGTACGGCTCTGCCACACCTAAAGAAATCTACACCCTTGCCCAGACCTGCGACCGTCTGCCCGGCCTGCGCAAGCAGGCTGAGGGCTGCAGCTGCCCGGAGCTTTCCGAGCTTGCCGCCGGCATCGACCCGCTGGAGGATATCAAGGCGCGCATTTACGCCGCAATAGACCCGGATGCCCCCTCCACCCTCAAGGATGGCGGCGTTATTGCCAAGGGCTACCACGCCGAGGTGGACGAGCTGCGCTCCATCCGCGATAACACCAAGGGCGTGCTGGCACAGCTGGAAGCCCGTCTGCGGCAGGAGACCGGCATTCCAAAGCTGAAAATCGGCTATAACCATGTGTTCGGCTACTTCATCGAGGTGAGCAACTCCTATAAGAACCTTGTGCCGGAGACCTATATCCGCAAGCAGACCCTTACCTCCGGCGAGCGGTACATCACGCAGGAACTGAAGGAGCTGGAAAGCAAAATTCTTGGCGCACACGAGCGGCTCATCTCGCTGGAACGCCGCTTGTTTGATGAGCTGCTGGAAAGCATCGGTGCACAACTGGATCGTATCCAGCGCACCGCCAACGCCATTGCCCAGCTGGACGTGCTGGCGGCGCTGGCGCAGGTCGCTGCGGAAAACAACTACTGCCGCCCCGTGGTGGACGACAGCGATGTGCTGACCATCACCGAGGGGCGTCACCCCGTGGTGGAGCAGGTGCTCAAGGGCAGTATGTTCGTGCCCAACGATACCACCCTCAACTGCACCACCGACCGCTGTCTTATCATTACCGGCCCCAACATGGCGGGTAAATCCACCTATATGCGTCAGAATGCCCTTATCGCCCTGATGGCGCAGATTGGCTCCTTTGTGCCGGCTGCCAGCTGCCATGTGGGCGTGGTAGATGCCATCTTTACCCGCATTGGTGCATCGGACGACCTTGCCGCAGGTCAGTCCACCTTTATGGTGGAGATGACCGAGGTGGCGGAGATCCTGAAAAACGCCACTGCCAAAAGCCTTGTGGTGCTGGACGAGATCGGCCGCGGCACCTCCACCTTTGACGGCATGAGCATTGCCCGCGCCGTGGTGGAGCATATCGCCGACCCCGCCAAGGGTCTGGGCTGCAAGACCTTGTTCGCCACCCACTACCACGAGCTGACCGAGCTGGAAGGCACCGTGGAGGGCGTAAAAAACTACAACATCGCGGTCAAAAAGCGCGGCGAGGATATCACTTTCCTGCGGCGCATCGTGCGCGGCCCTGCCGATGACAGCTACGGCATCGAGGTGGCAAAGCTGGCCGGTCTGCCCGGCAGCGTGACCCGCCGCGCCCACGAGGTGCTGCGCACGCTGGAAGCCTCTGCTCCCAAAAACAAGGTGGAGCAGATGGATTTTGACGCTTTGCAGGAGTACAATTCCCCGGCAGTGCCCAGCGAGATGATGGAAAAGCTGGAAGCCGTGGATGTGGAAACGCTTACCCCCATTGAAGCGCTGAACTTCTTGTACGAGCTGAAAAAGACCCTCAAGGGCAGCCTGAACGGCTGACCATAAAAAATAGTAACCACAAGGGAGGGAAAGACCATGGCAGTCATCCATGTACTGGATAAGCATACCGCTGAGCTGATCGCCGCCGGTGAGGTGGTGGAGCGCCCGGCATCGGTGGTCAAGGAGCTGTTGGAAAACTCCATCGACGCCGGTGCAACGCAGGTCACCGTAAGCATCGAGTCCGGCGGCGTAAAGCTGATCGAGATCAGCGATAACGGCACCGGTATTGATGCCGAGTATATCCCGACAGCCTTCATCCGCCATGCCACCAGCAAAATTGAAAAACCGGACGATCTGAACAGCATCCATACGCTGGGCTTCCGTGGCGAGGCACTGGCTTCCATTGCCAGCGTAGCGCGGGTAGAGCTGCTCACCCGCACAGAGGTGGACGAGTTTGCTACCTGCTACCGCATCGCCGGCGGCGAGGAGCAGGGCAGAGAGCCTGCCGCCCGCGCCGTGGGCACCACCATCCGGGTGCAGGATCTGTTCTACAACACCCCCGCCCGCATGAAGTTCCTCAAAAAGGACTCCAGTGAGGGCACCTTTGTGGCAGATAACGTAGGGCATGTGGCACTCAGCCACCCGGAGGTCAGCGTCAAATTCATCCGGGAAGGCAAGCTGCAATATGTCACCCCCGGTGATGGTCAACTGCGCAGCGCCGCCTACGCAGTGCTGGGGCGGGAGTTCAGCCGCGACCTCATCGAGGTGCACTCCGAGGAGGGGCTGTACCGGGTCACCGGCCTGATCACCCCGCCCAAGAGCTGCCGCGCCAGCCGCAGTATGCAGCATTTCTACATCAATGGCCGCTATGTGCGCAACCGCACCATCATGGCGGGCATGGAGATGGCCTTCAAGGGCACGACCATGCAGGGAAAGTTCCCGGGCGGCATCCTGCTGCTGGAAATGCCCACCGACCTTGTGGACGTCAATGTCCACCCTGCAAAGATCGAAGCTCGCTTTGCCCGGGAAAATGACGTGTTCGATGTCGTTTACCACGCGGTCAAGCTGGCGCTGGCACAGCCCGGCACCGGGGAACGGCGATTTACCTTTGAAGCAGACGAAAAAGAGAAAACCGAAAAAGAAAACGATACACAAAACGAAAATGCTGTAAAGAATAATCACTTTACAGGACTTTCTGCCGTCATTCCGGGTCAGGCGGACCCCGGTACGCTGCCCGCGCAGCGTTGGGAAGCCCCGCAGCCGCAGCGCCCCGCCGCTGCTCCGGTGAAAACCCCGGCTTTTACGGCAGATACCCCGACGGCACAGCCCGCACAGCCTGTCCGCACGGCTGCTGCCGTGCCCTCGTGGCGGCAGTCTGACCCCGCAGAGGACATTCTGGACCCGGTGGTCACCCTCCACAGCCCCGAAAAGCCGGACGCAACAAAAATCCAGTCCTCGCCGCAGTCCTTCCGGGCAGCAGCCGGTGAGGCGCAGCTGGATGTGCACCCGGAAACGGACACCACAGCCGACCCGCCGCTGGATCACATGGCGGCATGGGACACCATGCCCGCCGCCCCGGAGATCGAAGCTGCAACGGTGCCCTATCAGCCGGAAGAACCCGCGCAGCCGGAACAGCCGGAGCAGCTGGGCTTTGATGTGCCGCAGGGGGAAGAACCGCTGCGGTATGTGGGCGAGGTTTTCCGCACCTATATTCTGGCAGAGCGGGGAGACGAGCTGTGTCTGATTGACAAGCACGCCGCCCACGAGCGTCAGCTGTACGAAAAGCTGGCCGCGAACTACGGCAACGTGCCCAGCCAGCTGCTGTTGCAGCCCGCCGCCATCGACCTTTCCGCAGAGGAAAAGCAGGCGCTGCTGGAAAATCAGCCCCTGCTGGAAAACGCCGGGCTGGATGTGGCCGACTTTGGCGGCAGCACCGTGCTGCTGCGCGCCGTGCCTGCGGACGTAGAGCCGCAGAATGCCGAGGATCTATTGGTAGAGATCGCCGACCGCCTGCTCAAGGGCAGCCGGGACGCGCTGAACGAGCACACCGAGTGGGTGCTGCACTCCATCTCCTGCCGCGCCGCCATCAAGGCGGGGGACAAGTCCTCCCCGCAGGAACTGATGGCACTGGCCGAGAAGATTCTCTCCGGCGAGGTGCCGCCTTTCTGCCCCCATGGCCGCCCCTGCGTGCTCAAGCTTACCCGAAAGGAGTTGGAAAAGCAGTTTGGACGCATCGTGTAATGCAAAACCCGCCGTGGTGGCTGTGGTAGGCCCCACCGCCACCGGCAAGACCGCGCTGGGCGTTGCGCTGGCGCAGCAGTTCTCCGGCGAGGTCATCAGCGCCGACTCCATGCAGATCTATAAAGGTCTGGATGTGGGCACCGCCAAGGTCACCCCGCAGGAGACCTGCGGCATCCCACACCATGGCGTGGATATCCTCACCCCAGAAAAGACCTTCAGCGTGGCGGATTTCACTGCGCTGGCAGGGGAGCAGATCCGGGATATCACCGCCCGGGGACATTTGCCGCTGCTGGTAGGCGGCACCGGACTGTATGTGCAGAGCCTTTTGTACGGGGTGCGCTTCACCGCCGAAAAAGCCCCGGACGGTCTGCGCGCGCAGCTGACCGCAGAACTGGAAGCCATCGGCCCGGAAGCCATGTACGCAAAATTGCAAGCCGTGGACCCGGAGACCGCCGCTGCCATCCACCCCAATAATAAGGTGCGGGTGCTGCGGGCACTGGAGCATTATCTTGCTACCGGTAAGCGTCTCAGCGAGCAAAAGGCCGATTCGCTGCCGCCGGAGCGCCCCTATCGCAGCCTTGTGCTGGGGCTGGACTTCCCGGACCGCGCAGCCCTGTACCGCCGCATCGACCTGCGGGTGGACAAAATGCTGGAAGCCGGGCTTTTAGCCGAAGCGGAATACGTCTGGCGCAACCGCGAAGCCTTCCGCA
>ERZ1034976.767-NODE-767-length-28237-cov-42.816940_pt1 | contig 28237 bp, 23 predicted proteins | sample MGYA00520623_ERZ1034976 | MGnify/ENA primary metagenome ERZ1034976 (study PRJEB33766, sample SAMN09781774) | gut metagenome | biome: gut microbiome | host: Homo sapiens | place: Madagascar | study: EMG produced TPA metagenomics assembly of the PRJNA485056 data... | reverse complement strand
TCTTTCACAGAGAGCTTCGAGGACGAAAGTCTTCGGAGCTCTTTTCGTTTATATATACCTCATTACTTTTATCTATTTACTTTTTTTCTCTTTTACCCTTTTATACCTTTTATATATTATATATGCCTTTTACTTTTTCACTTTAACTCTTTCTCACTCTTCTCACAATATTTTCGATTTATCTTCGTTTATATTTTATGCAGTGGACAGACAGAATACGACAGGTGAAATTTTTCTTGGTTATTGCAGCTTTTGCGATAGCCATAGCTTCGTTGTATTTCTCTCATGTGTTGACAGAAGACCTTAAAAACGAGGAACGTCATAAGATGGAGGTGTGGGCAGAAGCTATGCGCACGTTGAATAATGCAGATGAGAATACTGACTTGAATCTTGTTTTGAAGGTTATAAATGAGAATAATACTATTCCTATTGTAGTCTTGGATAAACAGGGAAATGTGCAGACATATAGGAATATTACTATTGTAGCTTCGTCAGCTGCTGATAGCATGCAGTTTGTTTCTGATTATGCTGGAAAATTGAAGCACTCAAATAAGGATATTCGCATTTTCTTTGATGATACAGATAAGTCGGATTTTATAGATGTTTATTATGATGATTCTGTGTTGTTGAAGCGGTTGGCTGCATATCCTTATGTACAATTGGGTATAGTATTGATATTTGTTGTTGTTGCTATTATAGCTTTGCTTACATCTAAACGTGCGGAGCAGAATAAGGTTTGGGTAGGTTTATCGAAGGAAACTGCACATCAGTTGGGTACTCCTATATCAAGTCTGATGGCATGGATAGAAATATTGAAAGAGACTTATCCTGATGATGACCTGATTCCTGAGATGGATAAGGATGTGAAGCGACTGCAATTGATAGCAGATAGATTCTCAAAGATAGGTTCGTTGCCAGAGCCTGTTCCTACAAATCTTGAGGAAGTTCTTATGCATGTAGTAGAATATATGGACAGACGAACTTCCAAGAAGATAAATATCACTTACGAATTTCCTGACCATGAAGTAGTAGTGTTGCTCAATGCCTCTTTGTTTGAATGGGTTATTGAGAATCTTTGTAAGAATGCCGTTGATGCTATGGGAGGCGAACAGGGATGTATTCATATCAAGGTGATGGTGAATAATGATGCTGTGGCTATAGAGGTAAGCGACACAGGAAAAGGAATAAAGAAAAAAGATATTGGTAATGTGTTCCGTCCTGGTTTTACTACTAAGAAGCGTGGATGGGGACTTGGATTATCTCTTGCCAAGCGCATCGTAGAGGAATATCATCATGGAAAGATTTTTGTGAAATCGTCGGAAGTAGGAAAAGGAACTACTTTCCGTATAGAGCTTAAATCATAAACTATGGTTGCTTAATGTTTCGAATTTAAATCGACATGTGGTAGATATTATTTAGTGTATTTAGTTTAAATCATAAATACTCAGTCTATTTTCTAAACTTCTTTCTGTTTATTATGAATACCATTATCATTAATATTAAGTAATAAGCTATTACCTGTTTGTATGTGATATTGATATTCTCGATAGAAGCAAATGGTAAATTGTTTATGCACATGATGAATTTATTCATCGTTTGTGCTATTATTGCCAAACCAAAGAAGGCTACAGAGCATGGAGCAAAGCAGATTGTTAGGATGGTGGCAATGATAGAACCAAAGATTATTATCGTAGCAAGCGGTATTACCACGAGGTTTACGATGATGAAATAGCAAGAGAAACGTCCAAAATAATATGCTACGAGTGGAGCCGTACCTATCTGAGCTGCGATAGATACTACGATGCTTGCCCATATCCATCTTCCTATTTTAGTTTTTGGCGAGAAGATGTTGTAGATATTGTGATATATGGTTAGTATGCTTGCAACCGATAAGAATGATAGCTGAAAGCCAATATCCCATAATGATAAAGGATTTATTAGAAGCATAACAATACCAGTGAAGGCAAAGATGTTGAGCGACATCTTTGTACGGCAAGTTAATCCAACAATAGAGTAGAGAGTGAGCATTGTTGCTGCACGGATGATGCTTACAGGCATGCCGACCATCAACACATAAGCCCAAATAAAACTTATGATGATGGCTTGGACCAAGATGCTGCGCTTACGATTTTTGCCAAAGAAGAAGGATAGTAAGCTGAATATAATGCCAAGATGCAAACCTGATAGCGCAAGGATATGCGAGGCACCAGCAACAGAAAAGCTGTCACTCATAGCTTTGTCCACATGCGTCTTGTCGCCCAAAGTCATAGCGAATATTATTGCCATACCGCTATTTACACCCTCTCCAACACCTATTATCTGATAAATATGCTGCTTGATAAACCTTTCAAGCTTCATTTGTAGGCTTATCCTTATTAGTTCGCTACGCGAGATATTTGTAGTAGCAACATTCTGTGGGCTCCATTTGTTCCATGGAATGAAAGTTTGCGCTTTATATCCATGACTCTTCATCCACATTGGGTAGTCGAAATTTGAGGAGTCGTTGAATTGTTTAGGATATTCCAATCGCGAAGAGTGATGCAATCCGTTGCCTATGGCGATAGTCTTCCAATTGTTGTTAATAGTATCTTTCAGTATCGAAGCCTTCACCTTTATAGGCTTTGATAATACCTTATTATTAATCTCCGTAATCAGCAAGTCGCAATTGATAATCTTCTTCTTTTCCGTTATGCGGCTACTTACAATAGATTTGCAGTCTACATATCCCTGTGGCAATACGATCTGCGACAATCTATCGTTGGCTGTATAAGTAAAACATCCAAGCAAGAATACTGCGAATAAAGAGATGATGCTAACAGCTATAGGACGTTTGCGAATAAAGAAAGCTGTAGTAACGAGCGCAGCTATTGCTGAAGGATAAAAAGCAAATGGTATAGATACAGGAGCTTTGCTACCTATCCATATTCCAAGAATTAGGAATACGAGAATTCGTACGGCAGGAGCCAACTGTATTATACCATTTGTTCTCACTTAGTGTATTCGGATAAATAGATTAATTTTGCTTTTCCATTACCTTGCTTACCAATGAGTCGCCAGAAGGAAGAATGTAGTATTTCACCCTAACCACACGACCGAAGTCGGCACATCCTTCCACCTTGATATGCGCAGTTTTGCCATAAGTGAAAGTGTCGCGACGCGAAGGATAACTCAATAGTTGCAGATAATGTTTGCTGCTGTCCTCACCTATATAGAATAGGTCGGTACTATCTGTCACAACAGCCTGTACAGTCTGCTTTACACCCTTCTTGGCAGTTGTTGTAGTGTCTTTAGGGCTAAACACACTTGCTGCAACGGTATCGCCAAGAGGCTCTTCCTTTGCAAAGTGGCAACCTGTGGTAACACCCATAGCTGCAAAACAGATATATGCGAATAATAATAGTTTCTTCATTTTCCTGTTATTTGTTCTTATCGGTCAATATCGTTTGTTATCAACCAATTCTTATAATTATGGACAAAGGTACAGACGAAAATCCGAACAGCCAAGCAAAATAATCAAATATTTGATATATTTTAATATTGCTTCACCTCACATTTGCCTCTCATGGCAGCCAAAGCATTCATGGCGAGAGCCTCCATCTCGTCTTCGCCAGGATAGCAATAGGTAGGTGCAAGGAAGCCGATGCGTTTTCTGAGTCGTGATACGATATATTCAGAACGAGCCATGCCACCCGTGATGAGAATGGCATCGATATTGCCACACAATACCGCACTTTCGGCAGCTATATTCTTGGCAGTATGATAAATCATGGCATCAACGATGAGCTCTGCATGCTTGTCGCCATGGCTGATGCGTTGTTCAATCTCCTTCATATCGTTGGTGCCGAGATGTGCTGTAAGTCCAGCCTTGCCAGCAATACGCTTTAGCAATTGTTGTTGAGTATATTTGCCGCTAAAGCATAGTTTGATGAGTTCAGCAGCAGGAAGCGAACCAGCTCTTTCAGGCGAGAAAGGTCCTTCGCCATCGAGGGCGTTATTAGCATCAATAGCCTTACCCTTTTCATGAGCAGCAATACTGATACCACCACCAAGATGACATATAATGAGGTTTAGATCTTCGTATTTCTTACCTATTTGATTAGCAAATCGTCGTGCTATAGCCCTTTGGTTTAATGCGTGCCAAATACATACACGAGGCATCTGAGGCGAACCACTAATGCGAGCCAATGGCGATAGTTCATCCACCACACCAGGGTCGGCGATAAAGCTTCGACATCCTGGAATGTCTTTAGCTATGGCATGTGCTATCACACATCCAAGGTCGCAAGCATGCTTATGTCCTGCATTTAAGCTATCCTCAAGCATCTGCTCATTTACCTCATACACACCACCAGATACAGGCTTTGCCAATCCGCCACGACCGATGATAGCATCGAAGTCGACCGGAATACCCATCTGCTCCAGTTCGTCTAATACCACTTTTCTGCGCATAGGTTCCTGTTCGCTGATATCAGCAAACTGAGCAATTTCTTCGGCGGAATGTTTTACCGAACGCAATAAGATTGGTTTTTCGTCTACATATACAGCTATTTTTGTAGATGTAGAACCAGGGTTAATTACTAGGATTTTCATAGACTTTTAGTTAATATAGGATTGAAAGTATCCCTCCCCATTCCTTTTAGTGGAGATGGGAGAGGGTATTTCGGTTTTTCTTTTATTTCAAGTCGAAGCCGAGTCGAACTCCGTCGTAGTTCTTAGCAATCTCGCCAATGGCTGCAGCCTGCTGCGAACCAGAGAAAGCCGACATAGTCTGAATGAGAGTCAGAAGTTTTTTCGACTCAAACAATAGAGAGATGCCGTTAGTCTCTTTCTTCAAGTATCCGTTCAGGTTTAGAAGCAGACCATGAAGCTGAAGCTGTCCATTGCTTTCAGAGAAAGTGTAAGTGCCATTCCAGCTCTTACCCTTAATCTTGGCAGCGAAAGTTCCATCCTCCTTAAATTCGATATATGTGTTAGAAGCCGACATCCCGAGTTTGTTGTAATGTTCGCTTAGGCTTTCCTCAATCTTGTTTGCTGCAATTTCTCCACCAGCCTTAGCCAGCAAGTTTTCTGAAGTGAAAGCCACGCCAGGACCATTATATTTCCAAGTCTTGATGATAGACTTCTGTGTGAGCTTATCCAAGCCGATAACACTGGAGAATATGTTTCCCAACACGCCAGCAGTATTTGATACGCTTGTTCCTGAATTTGTAGTCTGGCTACCAGTTGTGGTACCAGTGCCAATACCTGTCATGCCGCCACAAGAGCTAAGCAATAGGCAGCAAGCAGCTGCCATGATGAATGTCTTTTTCATTGTTTTGTTGTTCTTCTTAATTGTAGTTTTGCAACTCTATTTTTAGGGTTTTATATCTTCATACATTTATGTTGCAAAGATAGCACTTTTTTTTATCATTCGTATTGAATGAAGAAAAATATTGTTTTCTCGTTAGGAAATGTAAACGTTATTTGCATAAACTATTATTATTCTATACTCGTATATTTGTGAGTTAGGATAAAAAGACTTACTTTTGCATAATAATTTGATTCGATATGAAAGCAAACGAAACCAAAGAAGAACAGATACTAATTAGAATTACAGGCAAAGACCGTCCTGGATTGACGGCTTCTGTAATGGAGATTCTTGCACGCAAGGATGCTAAGATTTTAGATATAGGTCAGGCTGACATCCATTCCACACTCTCGTTGGGAATTCTTATCCGTATTGGCGACGACGCATCAGGACAGGTGATGAAGGAACTATTGTTCAAGGCTACAGAACTTGGCGTAAACATCGGCTTTGCTCCCGTTACCGACGAGGAATACGAAAACTGGGTAAATCGCCAAGGCAAACATCGTTACATCCTTACCATTATTGGTCGTACACTTTCGGCTAGTCAGATAGAGGCAGCTACAAAGGTGATAGCCAAACAAGGACTCAATATCGACTCAATATTGCGACTCACAGGTCGTATGAGCATCATGCACCCAGAGCGCAACATGCGAGCATGTATAGAGTTCTCGCTTCGTGGCACACCTGAAAATCGTGCTGCCATGCAAGAGGAGTTGATGCGTATATCGTCGGAAATGGGAATCGACTTCTCTTTCCAAGAGGATGATATGTATCGTCGTATGCGCCGACTCATCTGCTTTGATATGGATTCTACCCTTATTCAGACAGAATGTATCGACGAACTTGCCGATCGTGCAGGCGTTGGAGCCGAGGTTCGTGCTATTACCGAGAGCGCTATGCGTGGCGAGATAGACTTCAAGGAGAGCTTCACTCGCAGAGTAGCCCTGTTGAAGGGTCTTGATTCGAGTGTACTCGAAGATATTGCAACCAAGATGCCTATTACCGAAGGTGTAGACCGATTGATGTTTGTTCTAAAGAGTTGTGGATATAAGATTGCCATCCTTAGTGGTGGTTTCACATATTTCGGTGAATATCTGCAACGTAAATATGGTATTGACTATGTCTATGCCAACGAACTTGAGATTGACGAAGACGGCAAGCTCACAGGACGTTACAAAGGCGAAATCGTAGACGGACATCGCAAGGCTGAGCTCCTGAAGCTTATTGCTCAGGTAGAGAAAGTGAACCTTGCTCAGACCATAGCCGTTGGCGATGGAGCCAACGACCTACCAATGCTTAGTGAGGCAGGTCTTGGTATTGCCTTCCATGCAAAGCCACGTGTGGTAGCTAATGCTAAACAGAGCATCAACACCATGGGGCTTGATGGCGTATTGTATTTCCTTGGTTTCAAGGATAGCTATCTTGGCGAACAAGGTAAATTATAGAACAAGGTAAATTACAATATAAAAAAGAAATTCGATTATTAGTTGTGTCAGTATACAATTAATAATCGAATTTCTTTTATATAGAAACTTAAAAAAATAAGTAGGTGTTCAAAATTAATCGCATATATGAATCTTATAAAAAGGTTATGCTTTCAAATGCCTTTACGCCCTCTTTTAGCCCGTATGCCCAGCTCTCATCGGTCATGTAGCCCGCTACACTCCCTCTTCGGAGCTGAACATACGGACCAAAATATGGCATAAAATCATTTAAATTAATTTTGAACACCTACTTAAACAATATATATAGATATGTATTTCGCATCCATGATAAAGAAATTACCTATTATACTTCTCAATTTCACAGGCATATCTCCAAGGACTGCCGCTTCAACAACTGCACCCACACTCATGAGCCGGGTTGCGCTGTGTTGAAGGCTGTTGAGGAGCATTACATATCCGCCTCGCGGTATCAGAGTTATCTGTCGATGCTTCAGGACAAGGACGAGAATAAATACCGCGAGGTGTATTAATCAGAATTATTTCTTCTTAGCTTTCGCATCGAATCTATACGAGAACTTCAGGTTTGCATAGTGATGCATGTAGTTTGTCGTAGTTTCGGTGCGCTGGAATGCCGAGTAGTTGTTGTCGTACCAGATATCATTGTTGAAGATATCGTCTACAAACAGCGACAGTCGGCATTTATTTTTGCAGAAACCGTAGCTTATGCTTGCCATCGACATCAGTTTATGTCCGTTCATCTCGGATGTGGCATAGCCCTTGCGGAAATCGTCGGACAGACGTATGTACATTTCGAATGGCGAGAGCTTGAGTCTGGCGCTTATTCCAAGGCTGTTGTACAACGGACTGCTGTTGTAGGTGTCGTCGTCGTAGCGGTAGCGGTTCCACTGCAAGTTGTTGAATAGTGTAAGCTGCACTTTCTCCGCCTCATACGACAGCTCCATATTCTCGTCAATGCCAAGACGTTTCTGCAGGTTGAGGTCGGGCACGGTGTTAGGGTCGTTGTTGTCGACAATGGTAAGGAATCCGTACGACTTGGATGTGAGCACCTTGAATTTGTTCATCAGTCGGAAGTATACGCCAATGCCTTGGTCGTAGTTGACTCCGAATTTCCACATGTTGCCACCCTTCACGTTCATGGGTTTCGACTCATACGCTCCGGTTGTGGAGTTGTAGCGGTAGAGTGTGGCTATAGGGTTGATGTCCTTGTTGTAGGAAACGTTCAGTCCCAGCACAATCTGCTTGCGCAGCCACATGCGGTGGTAGTTGTAGGTAGTGGTGTGGCTGTGCGACTTGTGCAGCAATGGATTGCCGGTTGACACAGACAGCGGGTCGGTGGTGTCGCGATAGCCGAGCGTGCTGATGAAGTCGGGCACAGAGGTGTTGTAGGCAAACGATATGTCCATATTGCGCACACGGCTCATCTTCCACTTTAGGAATATCGACGGTTCGTAGGTGTAGCTTGTGCGCACTGCAGTTGTGTCGAGCTGTCCGTAGCGGTAGTCGGCCTTCTCGCGGTAGACATTCCAGTTGAGCTTAGGCATAATCATCAACGCCTTCGTCGGGGTGATGGTCGACTTCAGCGTGAATTTGTTCACCCACTTGTGCATGAGGTTGCTCATGGCATTTGCCTGGTCGAGTGTGGTAGGAATGCCGCCCACCACGTTCTGCTCGTTGTTGTCGGTGAAGAAGTTGCGTATGGTGCGTGTGCGTGAGTAGGTCACGTTGTCAAGAATGTTGACATACACCTTCTTGCCCAGCCAATAGTCGAACGACGCGCCAAGTTGGGTGCTAAGCGCATGGTTGCTTCGGTCGTAGAACTGCCATACCTTCTCGCTACGTTTTTCGCGCAGATATTCCAGGTCGCGGTTGATGTGTGTGTCCTCGTTGGCTCCATTAATATAGGTGTAGCCTTGGATGGAGAACGAGCCTTTCTTGCCGATGAAGTGCTTCCACGTGTAATCAATGTTTAATCCACGTGTCTGCTGGTCGCTCGACTGATAGTTATTGTTGCGGGTGATGAGTCGTTCGTAGAGCGCATCGCCAGGCTTGGCGGCAAAAGCGTCTGCAAGCGAGTGGTATTTGAAATTGTTTTGGTCGTAGCCATACGACGCACCCTTGTCCTCGTTGCTGTTGCTGCTCTTCTCGTAGGTTGCCTTCACGTTCACTTCTATAGCGTTCACCGAGTCGGTGTAGGCGAAGAGTTGGGTCTCTATCTGTGGGGAGAGCTTGTGGCTGTAGCGGTAGTTGTTCGACACGGCAAACGTGTGTTCCTTGTTGGGGAAGAAGGTTTCGGTCGACTTTCCAATAGTGTTCCAACCGTCGCTATGTCCCATGTTTGCGCTTATGTTCCATCGGTTGTCGGAGTAGTCACTTGCACCCTTGGTCTCCCAGTTGTGCTGATAGTTGTACGATCCATATTGGCTCTTGCCGTCGCCGTCGATATTTTGGTTCATTGTAGAGCTCATGGTTCTGTCGATATAGCGGTTGGCATTGTTGGCCTGTGCATAAACCATCTGTGGGTCGTGGTCGCTGAGTCGGCTTGCCGTAACGTCGAACATGTAGCGTTTCTTTGTTTGGTATTGCGCTTCAACAGTGCCATACCATTTGTCGAGGAAACCAGGTTTCACCTGAATGTCGAGCACTTGGTCCTCCTCGCCTTCCTCCTTGCCAGTATGTCGGGCCAGTTCCGACTTACGGTCGTAGAGCTTTAGCTTGCCTGCTACTTCGGCAGGCAGTTGGCCTATGATCTGGTCGCCGCCAAATATATCCTTGCCATTCATCATCAAGCGTATTGGCTTGTTGTTCCAGTAGAGTTTGCCGTCGCGGTTCTCCACTCCCGGCAACTTCTTGATGAGTTCGTCGAGGCGTGCTCCCTCCTTCAGTTTGAAAGCCTCAGGATTGAACACGATGGTGTCGCCCGCCATAGTGATGCGCGGTATCTTTGCCGTAATCTCCACCTCCTTAAGCATTAGGGCAGTAGGCTGCAGCTTGATGATGCCAAGGTCGGTAGTGTCGTTCACCTCTTGGCCGTAAGAATAATCCACCTTGCGGAAATTCCTATATCCGATCATGCTGAACTTGAACATGATGCGTCCTTCCCATCCACTGTTGAGATAGAAGCAACCGGTGCTGTCGGTCTCAGCCTGATTCTGCATCGACCATCCTGGTTGAGGATTCACCTCGCTGAATATGTTTGCTCCGATGAGAATCTCGCCTGTCTCGGCGTTCACAATCTTTCCTTTGAATGTGTCGGCATGGCAAAGTGCCGACTGCACAAGGCAGAACACCATCACAAAGAGGAGTTTCTTAAGTAAATTATTCATAAGCTTATTGTTTTTATATTTATATTCGTTTGTTTCGCTATATTGGTCTATCCCGAACTGGGGTACACAGCTGTCACTATTCTAAGGGCAAAACAACTTCTTTCAGCCTTCTGTTATTACCCATTCCTAATGGTATGGGGGGGAGGCATATTCACGCTGCATTTATATTGTATAAAACACTCGGTTATCCCAAACTGGGGTATAGTTTCTTAGTACATCCATATATCCTATAAACATCCTGCTTGATAGCTTCTGGCACCAAGCCTGTAATGTCGTTGCCCTCGGCAACCATAGTTCGAATCATGGTGCTGGAGATAGGGTAGAGTTGAGTGTCTACGAGTCTTATACCCGAAGGCATGGTGGTAGCATCAAGATCGTAGCCTTCGCGAGGATAAACTATGATGGGGTAGTTTTGTATTATGTCTGTGGCATGATACCATTTGTCGAATACCGCCCAATTGTCGGCACCTATGATGAGATAAAATTCTGCATCAGGATGTTGGCTGGATAGCGCTTGCAGGGTGTGCCACATATAAGATGGGCGTGGCAAATGAAATTCGCAATCAGAAACCTTTAGTTGTTGTTCGCCCTCAAGCGCCTTTCGCGTTAGCTCAAGCCTTATCTCGTCGGATATTAAGCTAAGACTATTTTGCTTGAAAGGATTTTGTGGCGAAACGACAAACCACACCTCGTCGAGCTGGGCAATATCGATGATTTGCTTTGCTAACGAGATGTGGCCTGTATGTATAGGGTTGAACGACCCTCCATAAATACCTATTTTCTTCATCAAGGCATTAGGTGCTTTATTCGTCAAGGAATTGCTTGATTACATTATATACGTCAACCTTCGCCTTTTCCAAGTCGTCGTTGATGACTATGCGGTCGAATTTATCGGCAAACGAAAGCTCGTATTCAGCCTTGTTTAGTCGTTGCTCAATAACCTCAGGAGCATCTGTAGCACGACCCACGAGGCGGTTGCGCAACTCTTCTACCGAAGGAGGCTGGATGAATACGCTAAGCGCACGCGAACCATAATGCTTCTTGATGTTTACGCCACCCTTGACGTCGACATCAAATACCACGTTTTGTCCTGCTTGGCTCTGCACTTCCACCTGCGACTTCAAGGTGCCGTAGAATCTGTCTTCGTAAACCTCCTCGTACTCCAAGAATTCGTCGTTTGCAATCTTCTTCTTGAATTCCTCAGGCGAAAGGAAGAAATATTCCACGCCATTCTGTTCTTTTCCTCTTGGCGCACGCGAAGTGCAACTGATAGAGAAAGCCAGTTTGAGTTCAGGATGTTGCTCCATGAGATAGTTCACGAGAGTGCTCTTGCCGCTACCGCTTGGAGCTGAGAATATAATGAGTTTTCCTGTATTCATTTCTTATTATTATAGTGCGTTAAGAACCTGTTCCTTAATCTGTTCAAGCTCGTCCTTCATCTTTACCACGATATTCTGCATTTCTGCCAAATTGCTCTTTGAGCCTGTAGTATTGATTTCGCGTCCCATTTCCTGAGCTATGAAACCAAGCTTCTTGCCGTTAGCCTCGTTCTCAGCCATAGTCTCGCGGAAGTATTTCAGGTGGTTAGCCAATCTCTGCTTCTCTTCGCTAATGTCGAGTTTCTCGATATAGTAGATAAGCTCCTGCTCAAGACGATTCTCGTCGTATTCCACATTAGGAATCTGGCTAAGACCATCGATGATACGCGCCTTGATTTTCTCCACTCTCGACTTCTCGTAAGGTTCGATAGAGTTGAGCAGAGCCTCGATGTTGTCTACCTTTTCAGTAAACTTCAACTCGAGCGCCTTGCCTTCCTGCTTGCGATAGTCGATGATAGCTTCGAGTGCCTTGTCAATAGCCTGCTTAGCCACATTCCACTCTTCTTCGTCGAGAATTTCTACTTCTGTCTTCTGCATCACGTCAGGCATTCTGAGCAAAGTATAGAACCAATCCTGTGGCATAGGTATGCCTGTAGAGTCAGAAATAGCCTTTATTTGATTGTAATAATTCTCAACAAGAGCAGCGTTGATAGGAGTAGCGTCTACGCCCGAATCCTTCTCTATCCAAACAGCAACGTCAATCTTGCCTCTTACCAGGGCTTTAGCGATAGTCTGACGTATTTCCAACTCCTTTTCTCTATATAGCGGAGCAATACGTGTAGACATGTCGACAGTCTTGCTGTTTAGTGACTTTATTTCTACATTAATTTTCTTTTCTTTGTAGGTTACGACAGCCTTGCCGTAGCCAGTCATTGACTGTATCATAATTAGTATATGCGTTAAATTTCTGCAAAAGTAACATTTTTGCGCGAAAAAAGAGTAATTTTGCACATTATTAAGATAATAAATTTATTATGTCGTGCATTTTGAATATAGAAACGAGCACAGATGTGTGTTCGTTGGCAGTTAGCGTAGACGGAGATTTGGTATTCAACAAAGAAGATCATAGCGCTCATAATCACTCTGTGAGCCTTGGCGTTTTTGTTGATGAAGCCTTAGCTTATATTGATGATCGTAATATTCCTTTGGATGCTGTAGCTGTTAGCTGCGGTCCAGGTTCATATACAGGTTTGAGAATTGGAGTTTCTATGGCAAAGGGCATCTGCTATGGTCGTGGCGTAAAGCTCATAGCTGTTCCTACTTTGGAATTGATGTGTGTGCCTTTGTTGCTTGGCGAAAAGATAGAGGAAGACAACGCCCTGTTGTGTCCTATGCTCGACGCTCGCAGAATGGAGGTTTATGCTCAGATTTTCGACCGTGGATTGAAAGAAAAGCGTGGCATACAAGCCGACATCGTGGATGCCGACACATATAAAGAATATCTCGACCATGCACCAGTATATTTCTTTGGTAATGGAGCCGAGAAATGTATGGAAACTATCGCTCACGAGAATGCAAAGCTCATCAAGGGCATAGAGCCTTTGGCTAAGAATATGTTTCCATTAGCCGAGAAGCGTATTGCCATGGGACAATATGAGGATGTGGCTTATTTCGTGCCTTTCTATCTGAAGGACTTCGTGGCTAAACAACCGAAAAAACTATTATAAATGAATATAAAAGGACTTGACTATAATACCCAGCGCGAGAGACTTGTGCTTCCTGAATATGGTCGCGAGATACAGCTCATGGTAGACCATGCCATCGGTTTGCCGACAAAGGCCGAACGCCAGCGTTGTGCCGAAACCATCATCACTACCATGATGCGCATGTCGCCATATGCCAAGGATTCTGCCGACTTTAAGCAGAAGCTATGGGATCATCTCGCCATAATGAGCAATTTCAAGCTCGATATCGACTATCCGTTCGATGTTTCCCAGGCTCATCAGATGCAGGCAAAGCCAGCTCCGATGAAATATCCTATGTCGCGTATTCGCGTTAGACATTACGGCAAACTCGTGATGGAGGCATGCGATAAGCTAAAGACTATGGAGCCAGGCAGAGAGCGCGACGAGTTGGTACGCCTTGTTGCCAACCAGATGAAGCGCGACCTCACTCAATGGAGTCATGGTTCAAACGACAACGAGAAGGTGGCTTCCGACTTGGCACAATTTACTGACGGAGCCATACAGCTCGATCTCTCTACATTTGTTTTCAACAAAGTGGTGCGAGAAAACGATAAGCCAACACCTAAAAAGAAAAAGAGAGGATAAAACAACATGGAATCATTTGTTATCGAAGGCGGACACCTGTTGTCGGGAACCATTACCCCACAAGGTGCTAAAAACGAAGCTTTGGAAGTGATATGCGCTACGCTCCTTACTTCCGAACCTGTACGCATAACCAATATCCCAGATATTCTTGATGTCAACAACCTGATATCGTTGTTGCAGGAGATAGGCGTGAAGGTTACACGCAACTCTCGTCACGACTATACTTTCCAAGCCGACCAGCTCAACCTCGACTATCTGAATAGTCAGGAGTTTGTGAACAAATGTGCATCCCTACGTGGTAGTGTGCTCATGATAGGTCCGTTGCTCGGTCGTTTTGGCAAGGCTACCGTGGCAAAACCAGGAGGCGACAAGATTGGTCGTCGACGCTTGGACACCCATTTCCTTGGATTCAATAAGCTCGGAGCCGACTTCGTTCACGACGAAGAGCGCGATGTTTATCAGATCAAGGCCGATAGCCTGAAGGGATGCTATATGCTTCTCGACGAGGCTTCCGTAACCGGTACTGCCAACATCATTATGGCTGCAGTAACAGCAAAGGGAACCACAACTATCTATAATGCAGCCTGCGAACCATACATTCAGCAGCTTTGCCATATGCTCAACCATATGGGAGCCAATATTAGCGGCATAGCTTCTAACCTTATCACTATCGTTGGAGTGAAGCATCTGCATGGAGCCAAGCATCGCATATTGCCAGATATGATAGAGGTAGGCTCGTTTATCGGTATGGCTGCCATGGTGGGCAACGGCATTAGAATAAAGAATGTATCGTTGCGCAATCTTGGAATCATCCCTGATGCCTTCCGCCGTTTGGGCGTAAAGATAGAAGTAGAGGGCGACGACCTCTACATTCCTCGTCAGGAACACTATGTTGTCGACTCCTTTATCGATGGTACCATCATGACCCTTGCCGATGCTCCATGGCCAGGACTCACACCTGACTTGCTTTCGGTATTACTCGTTGTGGCAACCCAAGCCAAGGGCTCCGTATTGATTCATCAGAAGATGTTTGAGAGCCGCTTGTTCTTTGTCGACAAACTTATCGATATGCGTGCGCAGATTATACTTTGCGACCCACATAGAGCCGTGGTAGTAGGTCACGACCATGACATAAAGCTTCGTGCTGGCAGAATGACCAGTCCTGATATTCGTGCAGGTATCGCCTTGCTCATAGCCGCCCTTAGTGCTGAAGGCACAAGCCGAATTGCCAACATCGCTCAGATAGACCGCGGATATGAGGATATAGAGAAACGACTAAACAAGCTTGGCGCTAAAATATCAAGAATCGATGATTAAGAGAGATGACGTATATAAAATAGGTACCATAGGTAAGTCGCATGGTGTGAAAGGCGAGGTGTCGTTATATTTCGACGACGACGTCTTCGACCGTGTGGATGCCGACTATCTGTTTCTTGACATAGATGGCATACTTGTACCTTTCTTCTTCGAGGAATATCGCTTTCGTAGCAACGAGACAGCTCTCGTAAAGTTTGAAGGTATCGACACTCAGGAGCAAGCTCGCAACATCACGGGTTGCGGAGTCTTCTTCCCTCGTAGTCTTGCCGACTCGGCAGATACTGGCGAGATGTCGTTGCCTGAGATAGTAGGCTATATGGTTGTCGATGCCGATAAAGGCAAGACCATCGGTCGCCTTGATAGTATCGACGACACTACCGAGAATGTGCTCTTCGAGATTACTGCCGACGATGGCAACGAGATTCTCGTGCCTGTAAATCCTGATTGGATAAAAGATATTGATGGCGAAGCTCGAAAGATAACCATGACTTTGCCCGACGGTATCTTGGATTTGGGCTAATCCCTTTTTAGCTTTACCATTCATAACACGAATCTTTATCAATAAGAATTCTTTATCATACAATAAAGTAATGAAAAAACAAATATGTATCCTTGGCTCTACTGGTAGCATCGGCACCCAAGCCCTTGATGTTATTTCGCAGCACGAGGATTTATACGAGGTTTATTGCCTCACGGCAAACACTCGTATTGAGCTACTTGCCGAGCAGGCTCATCGCTTTCATCCTGCAGCCATCGTTGTGGCAGATGAAACAAAGTACCAAGACCTCTGCCGTCTGATGGACGACATGCCTGAAGTCAAGGTCTATGCCGGAGCTCAGGCTCTTTGCGATATCGTTGAGGCTGAACCTATCGATATGGTGCTTACCGCCATGGTAGGTTTCTCGGGTCTTGAACCAACTATCCATGCCATCAAGGCAAAGAAAAAGATATGTCTTGCCAACAAGGAAACCTTGGTTGTGGCAGGCGAACTGATATGCAAGTTGGCTGTTGAAAACCATGTGCCAATATTGCCTGTCGACTCCGAGCATAGCGCAATATTCCAAAGTTTGGTAGGCGAAGGCGACAACGAGATAGAAAAGATTCTCCTCACCTGTTCGGGTGGTCCTTTCCGCACTCTGCCTGCCGAGAAATTGGCACAAGTAAAGGCTGCCGATGCTTTGCACCATCCTACTTGGGATATGGGAGCAAAGATTACCATCGACTCAGCAACCCTTATGAACAAGGGTTTCGAGGTTATGGAGGCAAAATGGCTCTTTGGCGTTGAGGCTGACAAAATTCAGGTGCTCGTCCATCCACAATCTATCGTGCATAGTGCCGTGCAGTTTGTTGATGGCGGCATCAAGGCGCAACTTGGTGTGCCAGATATGCGTCTGCCTATCCAATACGCATTCTCTTATCCCGACCGTCTGCATCTTGACGGCAAGCGCTTGAATCTTTTCGAGCGTCCTTTAGAGTTCTTCGAACCTGATGTAGAGAAGTTCCGTTGCTTGGCTCTTGCCTACGAGGCAATCAATCGTGGTGGCAATATGCCTTGCATCCTTAATGCAGCCAACGAGATTGTGAATGCCGCCTTCCGCAAAGACGAGATTTCATATCCTGCCGTGGCAGACATCATCGAACATACCATGCAGACCGTAGCCTTCGATACTACATCAAGTCTTGAAACCTATCTGCGCACAGATGCCGAAGCAAGAGCTGTGGCAAGCGAAAGGGTTGAAAAGGTAAAAAAGTAAAAGGGTAAAAAGGTAAAAAATAAAAGAGTAAAAAGGTAAAAAAGTAAAAACAATACAACTTGATATATTAAATGGAAATTTTTCTCATCAAATTGCTTCAGTTTATATTAGCAATTTCTTTGTTGATCCTCTTGCATGAGGGTGGACACTTCTTTTTCTCAAAGCTCTTTGGCGTAAGAGTAGAGAAATTCTATCTGTTCTTCGACCCTTGGTTCCATCTGTTCCAGTTCAAACCTCGCAATAGCGACACCACTTATGGTATTGGCTGGTTGCCTCTTGGCGGATATTGCAAGATATCGGGAATGATAGACGAAAGTATGGATACCGAGCAGATGAAACAGCCTGCCCAACCTTGGGAGTTCCGCTCTAAGCCAGCTTGGCAACGCTTATTTATTATGATAGGTGGTGTGTTGGTAAACTTCCTCCTTGCGTTGTTCATCTATTCCATGATAATGTTTACTTGGGGCGAAACCTATGTTGCCACCAAGGATATGAAGCAAGGTATGCAGTTTAATAAGGAAGCCAAAACTCTTGGATTCCACGACCACGATATTTTGCTCGGTACCGAGAAGGGCGATTTCAAGAAATTCGATATTGATGTATTCCGCGACCTTTCTGAAGCTAAGGAAGTAAGAGTGTTGCGCGATGGTAAAACCGTTACCGTAAACCTTCCTGGCGAGCTCAACCTTTTGAGCATGATTCAGTCGCAGCCTACCTTTACTCGTGCTTGGATGGATTGCGTTGTAGATAGCGTAGCTGATGGCACTCCAGCCCAGAAGATAGGACTTGCTAAAGGCGATACTATCGTTGCCGTAGGCGGTAAGAAGGTAGAGACCTTTGGCGATTTGACCGACCAGATGTATGCTATGAGCCAAGACCTCGTTAAGGGAATGAGCCATAAGGATAGTCTCGAGATTTTGACCACAACCGTAGTTGCTCGCAAGGCTCAGACAGGATTGCTCGATACAGCAACCGTTGTGCTTACTCCAGACCTCAAGCTTGGCTACGTAAACAAGATGCCTACCGACTATAAGCAGACACATATAGAATATGGTTTCTTCGCGAGCTTCCCTGCTGGTGTTAATTATGGCATCGATGTGCTGAAAGGATATGTAAGCGACATGAAGTATGTGTTTACAGCCGATGGCGCTAAGTCGCTTGGTGGCTTCGGAGCTATTGCCAACCTCTTCCCTGCAGCATGGGATTGGTATATGTTCTGGAAGATGACAGCCTTCTTGAGCATCATTCTTGCCTTTATGAATATTCTGCCTATTCCTGCCCTTGATGGTGGTTACGTGTTGTTCTTGCTCTACGAGATGATAACCCGTCGCAAGCCATCTGAAAACTTCATGATATGGGCAGAATATATCGGTATCGGCATATTGCTGTTGTTGTTGGTAGTAGCCAACCTCAACGATGTTTTGCGTTGGCTAGGATATATGTAGGCTATTCGCAATGGGCGAAGTAAGGAAATACTAATTTTCATAGCAGTAGTACTTACGTTCAAAAGAAAGCCCTTTTCATTGGCAAAGTAAAGGCCTTTACTTGAACGAGTAAAGGCCTTTATTTTCTCTTCTTCATCTAACTCTATCCGAAACATACTTTTGGATCATCCGACAAACAAAGGGGATTATTTCATAGATAGTGTTTAGTGTTTAATGTTTAGTGTTTAGATAGTCTTTTAACATAAACCTTATAATCCCCCGCCATTTCCTTCAGCAACTATCTGTACCAAGTTTTCGTTTGTGGTGCATACCAATCGTATATCTACCTCAATCTACTTAGTAGAGCCCAATGGTCTTTATTATTGCATTTTACATTTGATCCTACTCTTAAAGACTCGCATTGAAGAGTCTGATACTCCCATCATATTTTTCACTTGTTCCTCTTCCATGCCCTCATGTATTAAAACAAGATATACTTTTTCACGTGGCGACAAACTATCATAAGTATCAAGCGATGACAGAAAACTAAAATCGATATGGAAATAATAGTCAAGAAATGCCTGCTGTTCAGCCTTTTTCCACTCTCTAATAGATGAACCTTGCATAGCAGACTTATATAATAAGCACGCTTTTCTTTCTTCTTCTATCGTTTGCTCCTGCAATTTCTTTAGTTTATTATTTAAACGCTCTATTGTTCGTTGGTTCGTATTATCACTCTTTACCATATTTGAAATTGTAGACTGTGCTTTCTGTTCTTTCTCCCTCAAAAGATTGATAGTTGCTTGGTATTGTTGCATTTTCTGAGTTCTATCCAATCGTTCAGCAAGTATTTTTAATCGTCTGTTTCTGACATACAGCCATCCTATTAGAATTATAAGCCCTATAACAATAAGACCAAAACAGATTACCCACATCAAATTCGTTATATGTTCTTGTTGTGCTATAATCTTGTCATTTGCATCAAACTCCTTTTGTAGTTCCCTAACATTATTTTCTTGGCGTAGTTTGTTAACGCTATCTTTGAGCACTAATAGTCGCTGCGACAACTTTAAAATTTCAGATTGATCTCCTTCATCTTTCTTTTGCTTCAACATTGCACCAACTATAGCACATCGTTTCTCTACATCTTTTGTCAGCAAAGCCACTTGCCACAAACTATCCGCCTTCACTTTCTTACCTTGCTTGGCATAAATTCGGGCTAAATTATCATATGTGTCGACAGATGGATAAGTTGCCAAAGCCATATTTAGATATTTCAAAGCCAACTCAGGATTACGTTCTTGATTAAGGTAACCAATGTTATCCATAACGACAACTCTATCTTTAGGGAAAAAATAATCCAAGTAAGGAATACACTTGTTAATATAAAAGCATGCACTGTCAGCATCACCAAGTTTTGCAAAAGTTATAGCCATTCTGGAATAACTACTACCTTTCCAAGTTCCTCTATCATTAGATTCTGCTATACACAAAGCTTTACGTGCATATTTTAGTCCTGTATTATATTCTCCACCCTTGGTATTTATCCTGGACAAGAAACAATACAACTCACTTTCAAGAGAAAGATTATTAATTTGAGGAATAAGTTTCTCACATTCTTTAGCACAAATAACAGATTGATGAACAAAGCCTCTTGAATATAAGTTTTTACTTTTCGCCAAATAAGACTCTGCCAACTTTTCATTATCGCCTATCTTTTCGTAATATTTTATACTTTTACTAATTAGAGTATCTGATTTTAATGGGCGATATTGCATATATCGAATGTTCATTAACAGAAGTCCGTAATATGCCACTTCTTTTTCTGTCCTTATTGTATTCTTGACCTTTGCGAGCACAATATCTGCAGAATCTGGTTGATTACGATGAATCAGCGAATCAACAAAAACCATTTGCCGATAAGTCGCATTATCATTAATACAGCCAACCTGAAATAGCGATACCATCGCTACAAGTAAAAAATAAAAGCTATTTTTGTTCATCACTTACAAATATTTTCCATTACAAAGTTAATATAATTATCTTTTAATTGATATTTTAGAGACAAAAAACAACATCTTTTATATTGCATGCGTTACATTTTTATCTTGTAAAACAAGCAATATTCGTACTTAAACCACTCAATATCAATATTTTAAATCAATCACAACTTTTGTAACACTAAGAAAAATAAATCATAAAAAATAAAGCAAATTCAAATTCATTTCTATAACTTTGTGAACAGAAATCATCAATTTTAAATAAAAACAACATGAAAAAAGTATTTATTCTCACAACATTATGCTTGTCATATATAGCAAATGTTGATGCACAAGTAGACCCTTACGATATAAATGATGGTGATAATGTAGTCAAAATATCCAATTCGGATGTAAAAGGAACATTTATACCATCAGAAGGAGCTTTAGAACTTACTTTTAAAAAAGACACAGATAATATGAATATTATTATCTACAAAAATGGAAAAATATGTGAACAAGACCAAAAACGAGAAGTACTAAAAAACGAAACTGAGATTTATCAGATTTCAGATTATGGTTCAGGAGTCTATACTATATGTTCGGGACAAACAGGAACTATAAAAATTGTAGGAACAATCGTTTATCGATAATATATTATACTAACACTCTCTACAGTCTGGATAATGTAGTCTAAATTATTGAAAATGAATTAAATAGTATCTGCTGAATAATTTATAACTCTTTGATATTTAAGTTTATATGAGCCGCAAACGTTTGTGTAAGTTTTTAAATTTACAAGTTGCACAAGTATGGGAAATATTATTATCTTTACAAAAAGATAGGCTGCACTTGGCTATTAGAAAGTAAACTTTCATAGCACTCGCTTACACTACCTTTGCACCTAAGATTAAAACAAATACAATATGAACAAAATCATCCAAACTACTTTTTTGCCATTGCACTTACTCTTTTGCCAATAGCTTCGCAAATAGGAAATCTATGTATACACAATGATAAAAGAGAAAATTCGACAATATGATACCCATACCCAAAACACCTATAGGTAGAATAGCGAGATATACTGCTTGTATAACATTTGCGTTACTATGTACCGTATCAACTATAGATACGGGATTATTTGTATATCCGTCGCTGTCAAGGTATTTGTTGTTGGAAGTAGGAATTATAGTATTGGCAGGCATCAGCATTCCGTATTGCATGACTGATTATAAGCGCATGCTTACGTCAAGGTACACAGTATTCATACTCGCATGGATTGCCTATATATCATTTCATACTTTATTTATCAGCCCGCATGAGATTTACAGGACGCTGTATCTTGTCGTAACAATATCTTCGATTCTTGTGTTAGGGGCTTGTCTGCGGCAAGGTTTATTGTCAAACAAGAATATTGAAAATGGCTTAATGCTTATAGCCGCCATACATATTATGTACATGGCAGCCCAGAAACTTGGAGTAGCAGTAAGCACAAACGAATATTTCCCCATAGTTGGTTCCAACGACAACCCAAACGTCACGGCATTATATTTTGTCGGAATATTGCCGATTACAATATCAAGGGCAAGACATGCCAATTGGCATTGGACGTATGTTGTATTTATTCTCTGCGTCATAGTGGGAATATTAGTACTACGTTGCCGCACCGCATATATAGGGTTATTCGTTGAGGCAGCTGTATGCATAGGCTTGCACTATAAGGGGAAGGTGCATACGATTAAGACTCACCAGTTTCGCAACAGTGTGATATTGTCTGTTGTGGCAGTTATGCTTGCTGTAACGTGCATTGGAATGTACAACATGAAGAAGAACTCTGCTGATGGTAGAATATTAATATGGGAACTATCTGCAAAGATGCTTGCTGACAGACCACAGGGATATGGTTACGGCATGTTTGAGAAATATTACAATCTCAGACAGGCGGAGTATTTCGCGAAAGAAGATACCTCCAATACGGAAAAACTAAACGCTGACTTTGTGTACATGCCATATAATGACTATCTGGAGCAGGGTATAGAGGGCGGCATTGCTGGAATGTTGTTCCTAATGGCATTCTACATGGTGAACATCAGAAAAGCATGGAAAGACGACAAAGTGCATGAAGCTGCAATCCTTTCCGCATTTTGCGTTATGTCGCTTACAAATTTTGTCTACGCCTCCATTCATCCGTGGCTACTCGTAATCTGTTGCTCTGCTCTTGTAATGACAGACCGGGATAATGGGGTGTCGCCACCACAACACCTTTTGCGAACAACAAAAATGCTCAATGCCTTTGCCGTTGCTCTGTTTGCGACATTTGCATGCTTCGTTATCCGCATTACTGGAGCGCAGCTTGAGTTGAAGCTGCTTGATACCGAAATGAAGACGAATGGCCACGTGCCTGACATCCACTTCGAGGCTATAGAGAAATCCATTGGAACGTCAGAGGCTTATTGGCGTATTAGAGCAAAGAACAATATGTCGCAGGGCTACAATGACAAAGCAATAGCTTATGTCCGAAATGCCCGTCTATATTCTTCTGCCCCAGAGCTGTTAGGCATGGAGGCTGAAGGTCTTAGGCTGACGGGGCAGACAGATGCTGGCATGCAACTTATGGACACATTGTCAAATATGCTGCCACATGTATTGAGACTAAAACTCATCCTCATGCGCTACAATGAGTCGTGTGGAAAGGGAGTTGAGGCATTGCGCTATGCCGCAGACATCATTTCTACCGACGCGAAATATGATACTCCAGAGGCAAGAGCCATAATACAAGAGGCAAGAAAATACAAACAAATATATGAGAAATAGATTACTGACCATATTGCTAATCCTGTCGTTGACGATGCAGTGTTCTCCTGTGTCGGCTATCCAAGGGTATAGGGAAAAATATGCAAACGTGCTGAGACATTATTCACAGCAAGCCACAGACAGCCTTAAATATAAGGCTGCCCTGTTCATCATTGACAACATGGAAGGCCATTGTTCGCCAGAAGGCGTTGCCATGGACAAGTATATAGCTCATATCCAAACAATGAAAAAGGCAAAAGGTATCCGTGAACTTCAAGCGACATGGCAAGCCTCGTTGAAAGATGGTGATGTAGATATTGTGCCTGATAGTGCAGTCGTGTCAGACGATTTTCTTGTCAACGACATCGACAACGCTTTTAGTACATGGCAGCAATCACAATGGAAAGACAGCGTGTCGTTCAGCTTGTTTTGCCGTTACATTCTGCCATATCGCATCAATGACGAACACTTCGGAGGTAACTGGCGTGAGCCTTTGCGAGAGCAATATGGTGCGGTTATAGAGGGTGTCGAAGATATAAGGAAGGCGTTTGCCATTGTGCGCGACACGGTGTTCAAGGTGGTAGCACTGTCTAACTCTTATTGCAATTACAACCTCGACCCTCTGACATGCAACATTGTTGGCAGGGCAGAGTGCAGCCAGCGCTGCATACTGCTTGTGGCTGTTATGCGCGCCCTCGGCATACCCGCAGCAATAGACGGCACGCCCATGTGGGCAGACTACAGCAACAAAGGACACGCATGGGCAGCTATGATAATGGGCAATGGCGACACATACACCGTGTTTGAGAAGGACAAGGAGGCAAAGCGGCTGAACCCTGTAGACGCCTCGCAATTCATGCCAAGATACAAGACGTGGGAAAATGACGGATTCCCTTACGACATCAAGACTTCGAAGACACCGGTGAAGATTTACCGTATGTGTTACGACAGCTGTAACGAGGTTGGACAATATGATGTCATGTGGCTTAAAAGCTCCTTTATAAAGGATGTGTCGGCGGAGTACGGGCTTACATCCAATGTCGCAATAAAGGCTGACAGCGCATCGGCTGTGTATCTCTGTGCCTACATGTCTGGCAGAGACTGGATGCCTGTGGCCAAAGCCTTTCACGAAGGTGGCAATGTTATATTTCCAAATGTCGGTAAAGGTTCGGTATGTGTGCCCATAGCCGTTGTTGACGGCAAGAAAAAGGCTCTTTCGTGCCCTTTTCTCGTTGGAAGCAATGGAATAGAAAGGTGGTTCTCGCCCTCACCATCAGGAGCAAGAACCATAACCATAGACCGAAAATATCCTCTTTGCTCATACACCACAGACACATGGGCGGGTATGCGGGGTGCGGTATTCGAAGGCTCAATGACTGCGGACTTCTCCGTGGCAGACACGCTTGCCGTGATAACTGCCGTACCATCATACATGACCACTATCGATGTTTCTTCCTCCAAGCGGTATCGTTTTTTGCGTTATCATGCACCAAGACTCAATCGTTCGTCGCTTGCGGAATTGCGGTTTTATACTTCTGGCGATACCGGAGACACAAAACTGCTCGCAGGCAGGCATTTTGCAGAAGGAGTGGATTCTGCCAATATTGGAAACGTGTTTGACGGAAACCCGGCAACAATATGCAAAGGAATATCTGTAGGCTACACGATAGGTCTCGACCTCGGAGAAGGCAACTCGCAGAGCGTTACAAAAATAACGCTCAGTCCATCCACCGATCTGAACTTTGTAGAGAAAGGACATCTGTATGAGCTGTATTGTTATGATACGGAATGGAAGGTGTTAGGCAGGGTATATGCACACGAAGACAAACTCACGTTCGACAATGTACCTGAAAACGCCATACTCCTATTGAAAGACAGAAGCGGAGGAATGGAAGAGAGAATATTTGAGTATAGGGATGGAAAACAAGTTTGGCATTAAAGCCTTATAGTAACAACAAGTAAAAACTAAACCTAATAATTAATGAAGAGAAAAATCCTTTTATTTATTGCCATGCCTCTGATATATTCGGGAGCGTTGGCTCAGTCTCTGCGCAAGCCTAATCTTGAAGAGAGCTTCATGCGGAATAAGAGTTCTGATATTCAAAAAGCCATTGCAGACATCGGGTATGAGAGTTCTCTAGAAATGCGGTTGACATATAACGTGCCATTCGACAAAATTAATCAACTAACGGCACTTATCAAAAACCGTGAGATGCGTAAATTATGTTATAATACGATTTATGCAGACTCGCTCCTTAAACGAGTAATGTGCAAGATGGAGATAGACTCGCTTTACCGCGACTCCATCAATACAATTCTGATACCTTTGCCCAACAGCAGAATATCTGGAGAGAATATAAGTTTGGCACTTCAGAACTCAAAGTCCTTAAGGCTTGACGATGCACAGTATGACAATATGATGGAGCAAGCGGTGGGCATGGCTCGACAAATAAGAAAAAACCGCACTCTCAACGTATGGAACTTGGAAATGGAAGTGTTGCGAAAGACGCTTACGCCTGACCAATTGACTTATTTCTTCGTCATTAAGAATCTTGACAAGGTATCCACAGAGGTAGATAATGGATGGAAGAAGCTCGCAGATGCTGGACTCACAGAGCAGTTGGACAGCATCAAAGAGTTTCCCTTAGCTTTCAGATATTATCAGGAATATTATAAGATAAAGGATCTCTACCGCTATTATGGAACTTCACAGAAAAAACACATAGCGGAGTTGGAAAAGCGCAAGCCTGCAATGGTGCAGTTGCTCGCCACATTAGACAAAAACACTCGTGAACAAGAAAAGAACAAACATAAAACAAAAACAATAGGAAAGGAATTTGTATGGTAAACAAAATGATTAGAAAACATGCACATGGCTTTATATTAACCATTGCGACCATATGTCTTGGAACATCCCAGACATTTGCCCAGACAGCAAACTCTGAAATTTCTCTTGCTGTAAAAGTATTGAAGAATATAGAAACTGGGAAGAGCAAAGAATGGGCTGTGCAGACTCTTACCAATGCGGCAGTTAACGATTCTTCGGCTTATGCAATGAACTGCCTTGGTCTTGTTTATATGGAAGGCATCGGAGTGGACAGAGATTCAACAAAAGCAGTTGAGTGGATGGAGAATGCCGGTAAGAATGATTATGTTGAAGCTTACCACAATCTTGGTCTTATGTTCAAATATTCCAAGTGTGGGGTAAAGCAGAATTTTGAGAAGTCTTATCGTTACTTCTGTGCTGGGGCTGACCGTGGCTCTGTTTCTTGCATGTACGATAAAGGCTTCATGCTCTATAAAGGTCTGGGATGCGGGCAGGACTATAAAAAGGCAATAGAATGCTTTAATGCCGCAGCAGCAAGCAATCATTCTCCATCGCTTTATATGTTAGGGCTTTGTTATCGTAATGGGTATGGAGTTGAAAAAGATGTAGAAACCGCACGCGACTATCTTTCGCGTTCTGCATCATTGGGCTATAAGGACGCACGTGAGGAAATGGAACGAAGCAACGAGGAGACATATCTGCACGGAGTGCTTTGTGATAATTTAGACAACACTAACATACCAAGTTGTATGCCTAACGTATCATCAAAAGTAAATGACACAGACTTGATAGCAGGAGACTATCAGGGCTATATTGTAATGTATGACTGGAGTGGCAAATTCGTACTTGGTGAGAAGCCCCTAAGCATGAAAGCAACGAAAAACGGCAACATGGTTGGCGGTTCGATGGTAATCGGCGTTGACACCGTTCCTTTTCAGGCGGAGATAAAATCGGATAATAGAATAATGTTTAAAAAGGGTAAAGTGATGCTCCATGAGAGATATTCTGGTGAACATAAAGTCAAATATCATATTGACGATATGATTTTTGACGTATGGAGTAATAAGTTGTGTGGCAGACTTAATCTCTATTCTCTCAAACAAAAAGAGCCAGAACGTCCAATGTATTTTGAGCTACGCCGTAACGGAGAGAACAACAATACTACCGAAAACGTAAATGACAATGTTTCTGTAGCTCCAAATCCGTTTGAGACAACGTTCTGTGCTAAGTTTGAACTACAAGAAGATGCGGATGTACAGGTTCGTGTATTCAACACTTATGGCATAATGGAATGGCAGAAAGACCTTGGACACATGGAAAAAGGGAAAAATGAGATTATGCTGTCGCCAAATATCAAACGTGGCAAATATATTATGAACATAAAAGCAGGAATACAAAATTTCCATGTAATAATAATTAAAGGGTGAAAGTAACATGAAACAGATATTTTATATAATCGCATTGCTTTTGGCGTTTTCCTTTTCCGATTTTGGTAGCAATCTTGCGTTTGGGCAGAATATGGCTCAAGAACATTATGTTCCATGGACAGAAGCTGATAAAACGGGAGAATATTATATGGAAAGATGTGAAAAATGTAATAATTGGATTACGGGTTATTCTGAAGATGAATTAAAAAATAATATGAAAAAGCATATGTATGCAAAACATCCCAACCTATCACCTGATGACAATAAAGGTGCCACTGATCCTGATGATAATAGTGGTACTGGCGGATCGTCTGGCAGTTCTCATGATAGTTCTTCTGAAAACAATTATAGCACCAAGGCTTCATTGGTTCATGTAAATGATGTGGCTTATGCTCTTCAAGAAATTGGGGTTTGTGGTTATGAACAGTTTATATGCGATTGTGAGATGTATGGGGTATCTAATAATGGCGGTTCGGTTAAGGCTTCAGAAATGGTAGGATTTATAAAATGGCAATATGCTACAATATCTGGTATAAGCCTTGACAATGCTATAAATAATCACCAAAAATTTATTATGTTTACAAGACCATATTCTGGTGAATATTATGATATATATACAAATCGTAATTATAAATATGTTGGTTCGTATATCTGTGATTATTATATAGTATTTAATAACAATTATTTTCAATAACCATGAAACGATTTTGCATTATATTCTTTCTGCTCCTTGCCATGGCATATTCTGTGCAGGCGCAGGATATCACGGGTAAGTGGAAGTGTTCCAAGGAACTTTTAGACCGCCTGCAGCTCCGCTATGATGCCATAAAAGGACACTATAAATTTAAAAAGAATGGTAAATTCATACTAAGGATAAAAGGTACAAAAAACATAATGAAGTATTCTGGTGGTATAGGTCTTAGAAGCAACA
>ERZ1034976.764-NODE-764-length-28294-cov-47.779560_pt1 | contig 28294 bp, 24 predicted proteins | sample MGYA00520623_ERZ1034976 | MGnify/ENA primary metagenome ERZ1034976 (study PRJEB33766, sample SAMN09781774) | gut metagenome | biome: gut microbiome | host: Homo sapiens | place: Madagascar | study: EMG produced TPA metagenomics assembly of the PRJNA485056 data... | reverse complement strand
GCTGCCGGAGCGGTGCTTAAGCCGCAAGGCGGGAATTGTGCGGTGTTGCCTAAGATTATGGCTCACACTGCACCGTAAATGCCGTGCACGCTCACTTCGCCGGTAAACACATGGGTGCTGCCCTCAGCCCCCTGCACCACCAGGCGGCCCTCTTCGTCCACATCCAGGGCGGTGCCTTCGCCGCCGTCAAAGGTCACATGCCTCCCCAAGTTTACACAGCGCGCCTTATACGCATCCCGGATAGCGGCAAAGCCCTCCCGCTCAAAGCCGTACAGTGCGCGGTCAAAACCAAAGTTCGTCATGCTCTCCGCCAGGGCGGCGGCATCCGCCGCTGGATCCACGGCAATGCCCTGCAACGCCAGGCTGGTGCCGTGGGGCAACTCCATTGCGTCAAAATAGCTCTGCGGCTGGGCCAGATTGATGCCAATGCCACACACAATGGCATGGTGGTCCGGCATCCCCTCGCACAGAATGCCTACGATCTTTTTACCGTTCAGCAACAGGTCGTTGGGCCATTTGATCTGGCACTGGATGCCGTACCGCTGTTCCAGCGCATCCGCCACAGCCATGCTGGCAAACAGCGGCAGGCTTTCGGGCTGGGCCAGCTCGGTTTTCAGCACCACGGTGTAATACAGCGCCTGCCCGGATGCATTGATCCAGGTGTGCCCGCGCCGCCCGCGGCCCGCCGTCTGGCTGGTGGTATACACTGCCCCCACCGGGCCGAATTTATCCAGGTTTGCCTTTGCCCAGGTGTTGGTGCTGTCCACCTCTTCCAGATAGTACAGCTCGTTCACGCTGTTGTGGGATACTACTGCATTGTTTACCATTGTTCCGGCACCTGCTTCCATTCAAAACTGCACTGTCCATCCGTGATGGTGATCACGCCATAGCTGTGGGTATCCCGCAGGCTGCCGGGGTTGAACAGTGTCGGGGAAAACGGCGTACCGTGGCGCAGCGTTTTATAGTGGGTGTGGCCAAACAGCACCACATCCGCCCCACGGTCCGCTGCGTATTCGGCGATCCGCTCGTACCCGGATTTTACCCCGAACAGATGCCCGTGGGTATAAAAGAACAGCACACCGCCAAAGGGTGCCAGCCCCTCTGCCGGGTCATCGGAACCAATATCGCAGTTGCCGCGCACCCGGTAGATGGGGTAATCCGGCGCAGCGCCGTTTGCGGCAATGGCCTGGTTCAGGTCATACAGGCCGTCCCCCAAAAAGAACAGGGCATCGGCAGTTTCGTTTTTCAGCAGCCAGCGCAGCGGGGTCACACGCCCGTGTACATCGCTGACAACCAGCACTTTCATGGGTTGCTCGGCCATATCATTCGCTCTCTTCTTCACGGTTGTCCTCATCTTTGGCCGCGATCAGTTCTTTGTAAATATCGCCCTTGCTGAACGGCGTTCCCTTGGCAGCCTGTTTTGCGGCTGCGGCGGGCGGCGTGCCCTGCGCCATCAGCAGGCGGGCAGTGGCAACGGCGTCCGGCAGGGTCACTTCCTCCGCCGCAGCCTGCGCCGCCGGGGCACCGGCCATGACCAGCACATACTCCCCGCGGGGATCATTCTGCTCATAGTAGCGCACAGCTTCACCGATGGTCGTCTTGGTGATTTCCTCGTGCAGCTTGGTCAGCTCCCGGCACAGGGTAATGGAGCGCTCCGCGCCAAAGGCGGCGCACAGGTCGTCCAGTGTTCCGCGCAGCTTGTGGGGGGCCTCATAAAAAATCACGGTGCGGGTCTCCCCCTGCAAAAATTCCAGCCGCTCGCGGCGCTCCTTTTTGGGCACCGGCAAAAAGCCCTCAAACACAAACCGGGCGGTATCCTGCCCTGAAACCGCCAGCGCCGTCACGCAGGCACTGGCACCCGGCACCGGCGTTACCGTAATGCCGCGGGCAATGGCGTCTTTCACGATCTGCTCACCGGGGTCGCTGATGCAGGGCATACCGGCGTCAGAGCAGAGCGCGCAGCTCTCCCCCGCTTCAATGCGGTCCAAAATTGCCGCGCCATGGTGCAGCGCATGCTCATAATAGCTCATCATCGGCTTTTTTAAGCCAAGATGGTTCAGCAGTTTCAGGGTCACGCGGGTATCCTCGGCGGCAACAAAATCCGCCGCGCCAAATGTAGCCGCCACCCGCGGCGGCATATCGTCCAGGTTGCCAATGGGCGTGGCAACAATATACAAAATTCCGGGCATGGGGTTCTCCTTTTATCTTTTACCGCGCCAAACGTATCAAACGCGCCGCGTGGTTTTGCTTCTGTGTTCATTATAGGCATTTTTGCCCCTGGGTGCAAGACGGCAGAAAAATTCAAAATTTTTTCTTCAACCCATTGGCTTTCCCGATTTAATGCGTTAAAGGTTTACAAAGTTAATATAAGCCTGCTGGTCGTCGGAAAGATTTTTAATACGCTCCTGGTATTCGTCGTCATCTTCGCTGCCTTCGTATGCCGCATTTTTAAGCAACGTATCCATCTCGGTGGTATAATCGTCGCCTATAGCTTTAATGTTTGTCCGTAAAAACTCACGCCACTCTTCAAGATCTTTCTTTCGGGTGTCATATCCAATTTTTAGAATTTTATTATTTGCAAAATCTTGCTCAAGCTGCTTCTCTTCTTCAAATGTGGAAATATAGTCGTCCATCATTTTTTTACTCGTTCAGATTGATTTCCACCATATGTTTCCGCATAAAAATATTGTGAAGAAGTAAAAGTAACGTTTTGGTTTGTATCTTGCTGATCATACACCGCTTCACGGGCATCGTGAGCGGTTTCTTCATTCAACTGTTTTGCTAAATCCAAATTAGTTTGCAGCTGTTTTCTCTGTTGCTCTAACGCAGCATAGCTTTCCGGGTCTACAATATCACCAGTGGTAGTGCTCCGGCACTCATCCATCTTAGCCTTGAGTTCTTCAACCTGCTTAGTCAGCTCTTCAACTTTCTGCGTGGCTTCTTCATGAGCCTGGCTCATCTCTGCGGCCTTATCGCGGGCATGCTCATACTTATGAAACCACTTCTCGTCTGCCAACTGAAGTGCTTTACTGACTACAGTTATTGTGGCACCTACAGCTAGGGCAATGGCAGCAGCCTTACCAATTCCCCATAACGTCGTCACAAACGTTTTCGCCACGCTGGTAGCCGTCCGTGTGCTGGCCGTATAAACCTTCATCACGTCATCCAAGTTGTCGGTATACTGCGCAGCGTCCTTGGCTACTTGGCTGGAATCTTTAAGGGCAGAATTGAGAATTTTATTTCTTGTGGCAGCCGTATCCATATCTTTTGAAAGAGCTTTAACACGATCAATATAGCTTTGAAGTGCTGCTGTATCTGTGGCAACTTGGTCATTGTCCACAAATCCGGTGGTCTTCTCAAACAATTCTTGTATCTTTCGTTGTATAGATAATTATTGTGTGATATAATCATTATAAGGTTATAATTACTGTTTAAGGAGAGTGGAAATATGAGTGTCACAGCTGACTGGAGATACACAATTTGCCCTCATTGCGGCTATGTCAATTTTTATCTTGAACAGCCTAAATTTCCAATCTGTGAGTGTTGCGACTACGAAGACCCTATTGTAATGACATATGATGATTGTTTAGCCGTTGGTCGTTCGGTAAATTCTCAAAATGCGCTTGAAACAGAAGAAGCCCTTCGTGAAAAATATGTTTATCCTAGTGAACACTTTAGCAAAAAAGCTTATAACCATATGCTAAAATATCGTGAGGAAGTTGAAAATAAAGCTAAAGAGGATATGGCTAATTTTGGAAATCCGCATACCCCCAAGTGCCCCACCTGCGGCAGTACCGACCTGCGCAAAGTATCCGTAGGTGCAAAGGTTGTGTCCGTTGGCCTGTTCGGTATCTTTAGCCAGAAAGTAAAAAAGACTTGGCATTGTAACAGCTGTGGGTATGAATGGTAATGCTGCGCAGTGCGGTGTAGGATAGGGGTAAGCCATGACAGAAAAAGAGCTAAAAGCGATTGACGCCCGCATCGCAGAATTGGAAGCGCAAAGCAAAGAATATGAGCGTCAAATCAAAGAACTGGAAAAGAAAAAGTTTCAGGCGGAATCTGATATTGAGGACTTAGAGACACAGGTGGGCACGTTTAGGGTGCTTTCATCTGTTAAAGAAGTAACGCAAGAAAACTCCATGCCGGTCTATTTATACAAAAGCACTAGAACAACTCCTATTATGAGTAAGTTCTGTTCTTCCGGTAAAAAGTTTCTAATCATTCGCTGGTTTATGTGCCCAGGAACATGTTCTTACATTTCATTAGTTGTGACAAAGCTCGATTGGCACATAAGGTATTTAGATTCTGAAATGACCATGACGGATTTGAAACAAGAGCAGCTCCCGTCAAAAACTCACATTAAAGCCGTCGCTAAGTCAGGAAACACCACAAGAATGTCTGCTCTGTATGAAGAGTTAAATAAAGTTTTAAGCAAGCCAATTAAAGCAGGCGATAAAATCCCGTTTGAACATCCTGTTCGTCTTGGCGGTCAAACCTACTCTAATCAAACCGGTTATGGTCGAACTTACTATGGTTATGACGATTACGACGAAGGAACCTTGTACGGCGAAACAACAGGGTTTATTATAATTGGTGTTCTCGGTGAAAAGTAACCTTTCCTTACCGGGTTCCTGACGAATAAGGTAGATAGAGTATGCGTGAAGTGTAAGACGAGATATTAAGGATAGTCCTCTTATATATCTAAAAACATAAAAAGGAATACAAACACTATCTGCTCTTTACTGAGTTATGACAGACATTAACATATATGACATCCCTATAGTTGCAAAAAAATATAAAATAGCCAAAGCAAAATCTCCACCGTCCATAAAAAAATCACCTCTCAAAAATACCAAAAGCCCCGGCCATTAAAGGTCAGGGCTTATCTTTATTGCATGCTGGTAAAATCAATCGTTCCATGCGTAGGGTATTCAAACGATATCAATTTTACTCCGTTACTGTTAGTTACTGCTAGATTTCCTTGTGATATAATATCCATGCCAATCAAAAAATCAAAGCCATCTCCGTTATTATCAAAGAGTCCGGCAAGAACATTTATAAAAGTAACACTATTCTGTAATGTAAGGTTGACATTATATCTTGGCGCAACAATTTTACCTTTTGCCGTATGATACTCTTTATCGTTAATTAGAGCAGCGAAAAGTTCATTGCCACTGCCGCCGAGATCGGCATGGACGGCCTGATCCTTCCCGATGTGCCTTATGAGGAAAAAGAAGAGTTTGACGGCCTGTGCCGCCAGTACGGGCTGGATCTCATCAGCCTGATTGCCCCCACCTCGGAGTAACGCATTGCTATGATTGCCAAGGAGGCCAGCGGCTTTATCTACATTGTTTCCTCCCTGGGCGTTACCGGCATCCGCAGCGAGATCAAGACGGATATTTCCGCCATGGTGGATCTGATCCGCCAGAACACCAGCCTGCCCTGCGCCGTCGGCTTTGGCATTGCCACCCCGCAGCAGGCTGCCGCCATGGCCAAAGTCAGCGATGGTGCCATCGTCGGCAGCGCCATCATCAAGCTCTTTGCCCAATACGGCCCCGCCGCCGTGCCCCACATCGAAGCCTTTGTGCGCGACATGGCACAAGCGGTACATAATGCGTAGTTAGGAGTTAGGAAGTAGGAGTTAGGAGTTTTGGGGCTGCCGGTTATTAAAACTCCTACGTAACTTTCCATTATAATCTGTAGGGAACGGTCTTGACCGTTCCCTACAATGCTTTTATTCGGTTCACGGCAGCCTTTATCCCGCCGCCCAACTCCTAACTCCTCCCTCCTAACTCCCAACTTCTATACAACTTGGCGACAACTCTGTGCTATACTTAAGATAAATAACGATTGGGGGCATTGGATGAACCGCATTTTGATTGTGGAGGACGAAATTACCATTTCCCGGCTGATTGCGGTCAGCCTGCGCCGCGCGGGGTATGACTGCACGGTTGCCAACGATGGCAGCACCGCGGCGGACCTGATTGCCGAGCACGACTTTGACCTGGCCCTGCTGGATATTATGCTGCCCGGCCTGGATGGGTACGAGCTGCTGGGCTACCTGCGCCCGCTGGGGGTGCCGGTCATCTTTATCACGGCCAAGGGCGCCACTAAGGACCGGGTCAGAGGCCTGCAGCTCGGCGCTGATGATTATATCGTAAAGCCGTTTGAAATCGAAGAACTTCTAGCCCGTGTGGAAGCCGTACTGCGCCGCACCGGCCGCGGCGGCCAGACCCTGACCGCCTTTGATGTAACGATGGATATTGTGGCCCGCACCGTGACCCGGCAGGGCAAGGCGGTGGAGCTGACCCCGCGGGAGTTCGACCTGCTGGAGCAGCTCATGCGCAACCGCGGGGCGGCGCTGTACCGCGATGTATTGTACGGACGGGTGTGGGGCGGCGATCTGCTGGACAGCCGCACCCTGGACCTGCACATCCAGCGCCTGCGCAAAAAACTTGGCTGGGCGGATAAGATCGAAACCGTCTACCGTGTCGGTTACCGCCTTAAATCTGACCAGAAATAACCTCAAATTGCTGATTTCTCATTTCCAATTCCTAATTTCAAACTTACTTACGGGTTTTTCTATGAAATTTTCTCAAAAACTTGTCTGCATCATGCTGCTGGTCATCGCCGCGTTTTTTGCCGTGGGCGGTGCGGTGCTGGTCAACGGCAGCTTTATGGACCGCCTGAGCGCAGCCGCCGAGCAGGAACAAAGCATGCACGCCATGCTGTGCGGCGTGGTGGAGGATTACTACCTGGACCAGACCGGCCGCGGCGAGGATACCAGCGGGGACGACTTTATCACCGCCGCCACCTGGCGTGCAGGGGATCTGGCCCGCGGGGTTTATTCCCAGGGGCTGTTCCGCGCATCCGCTGACCCCGCCCAGGACGAAGCCTATGCCATATACGGCCTGCAGGACGGCCAAAGCATTTTGCGGTACGGCCCCAACGTGACCCGCACCTACCGCAGCGATCTGCTGGGCGGCCTGGTGATGGTGACTACCTTTGATGTGACCGAAATTTTTGCCGCGCGCAACCGCAGCCTGCAGCGCTTTTTCCTGCTGGAAGCTGCCGTGGTGGCCGGGGCCGCTGTGGTGGTATGGCTTGTCAGCCGCCGCCTGACCCACCCGCTGACCGTGCTGACCGCCGCCAGCGCCCGCATTGCCGCGGGCGATTACGCCTTGCGCACCAGGATGCACACCGGGGATGAGCTTGAAATCCTGAGCCAGGGCTTTGACCAGATGGCCGGTGCCGTGCAGGACAAAGTGGAAGCTCTGGAGCTTTCGGTCCAGCAGCGGGATGATTTTGTGGGTGCGTTTACCCATGAGCTCAAAACCCCCATGACCGGCATCATCGGCTATGCCGACCTTTTGCGCAGCATGCAGCCAGACCCCGAAGAACAGCGTGAAGCCGCCGGGGCCATCTTCCATGAAGCCCAGCGGCTGGAAGCCTTAAGCGGAAAGCTGCTGCAGCTGATGGGCCTGGGCGAGCACGCCCCCCAACTGGTACCCGTGCAGCTGGATTCTGTTTTTGCCGAAGCGCGCCGCGCCGTTGCCCCCGCTCTGAACGGCTGCATTCTGACCATGCAGTCCAACGGCCTGACCGTGCAGGGGGATGCCGACCTGCTGTGTGATCTCGTCATCAACCTTGTCACCAACGCCGCCAAGGCCAGCACCCCCGGCAGCGCCATTGCGGTCTGCGCCCGGGAACAGGATGGTTCCATCTGGCTGACCGTTCAGGACCACGGCCGGGGCATCCCGGCAGACAAGCTGGCCCGCGTGGTGGAGCCGTTTTATATGGTGGATAAATCCCGTTCCCGCCGCCAGGGCGGCAGCGGCCTGGGCCTTGCCCTGTGCAGCCGCATTGCCCAAGCCCACGGCGGAACACTTGCCATGGAAAGCGAGCTTGGCAAAGGCACCACCGTAACCGTCACCCTGCCCGCACCGAACCAAACCGCCGCCGAACTCGCACAGGAGGAACCCGTATGAAAACCACAAAACGCGGCAAGCTGCTGATGCTGGCCTGCGCCGCCCTGGTGGCCGTGCTGGCCTGCCTGCCTCTGCTCTGGTTCCGCGCACAGGATGCCCGTATGTTCGGCACCGTCAATCAAAGCTCTGGCCTGTATGAATCCCGCGAGGTCAGCGGGGATGATTTTTATCTATTACAGCAGGTCAAGAACCGCACCCAGATGAACCGCACGGACTGGATGGTTTCCGCCGGGCTGGACGGCACAGCAGCCCTGTATACCCCCGCCGGGAGCAGCCGCTACAACATGACCTCCAGCGATACCGCCGCTGATTTTGCCGCCAGCCTGCTGACCCAGCTCCATGATGCCGAGGTACTGCCGGACACCTGGTACCATGTGGCAGCTGATAACCTGAGCAGCTACAGCAGCGGCGAGCTGTATACCTCCAGTGATTCCCTTGGCATTACGCGGCTGCTGCGCTACCCCCATGCCGCCTATGATGAAAGCGACCCCGAATACAACGAATCCCCCACATTCGCCCTGGATTATGATAACAAAACCGGCCGCCTGCTGAACCTGTGGGTTCAGGCCCCGCTGGACGATCCCCCCCTGCTGTCCGGCAGCCCGGTATTGCTGAATATCTCCGACCTGCTGAACGCCTGGGTGCAGTGGGAGGGCCTTGCCGACCTGGGCGACTGGACCGTGCCTTACGGCAGCGATTACGCCGAAACCGGCCTGTACAGCGCCAGAGGCAACGCCCTGCTGACTTGTGTGTACGGCACCTTTACCCTTGACGATGTTCCCCACGCCTATTACAGCATGCAGCTGACCTGGCAGCCCTATGCCCCCACCCCGCAGCCGGGCAGCACCGATCTGCTGCCCGCCGAGCCGCTGCCAGAAACCAGCGATTATTATTACACTGACGTCATCGCTTACCAGTGGGACGATGACCGCGCTGCCGCTGTGTTTGATTATGATGCCAACCTGATCCTGCGCACTAACCTGAGCACCGGCGTGCAGACCGTATTCTGTGATGTGCCCGGCTGCACCCATACCACCAGCAGCTGCCCTGCCCGCATCACGGACCAGATGTATTCTCTGGTTCCCGCCGGGGATTGCGTTTACCTTGTTTACGGCACCTATTCGCCCACAACGGCAAAGGGCGCTTCCGGCGCGGATATCAACGCCATGTCGGACGATGAGATCATGCGCTGGGCGCGCGCGGCAGATGCCGGGGTTCCGCTGGCCCTTTATACCCAGGAGCTGGAGCCTTACACCCAGGAGGATGTTACCGCCGCCCGCCGCTGGATGCAGAACGCCTTTGGCCAGGGCCGCATTGAAATGCTGGACGGCACCATCCGCACCGAGCTTGTCCGGCTGGATCATGACGCCGTGTATATCGGCGGCTGCGATTCCACCTATTTATACGGCATCATGCGGAGCCAGCAGGGCGAAGAGCCCACCCGCTGGTTCCGCATGGAGCGCACCACCGGCCAGTACGAAACCATGCCCATCCCGGATACCGACCACCTGTGCGGTGTCTGGAACAACCAGCTTGTACTGTTCCGGGAGCGCTGCGCCGAACCGTTCTCTTCCGATAAAATGTCCGATTACAGCCTGGCCGGCAGCTATTCTTCCCGGTTCCAGAACACCAGTTATGACGTTGTGCTGTACGACCCCGTCACCGCCCAAAGCCGGCGGTTATACAGCCTGAACGAAAATTCCGGTTCTTTCACTCATGCTGCGCTGTATGGGGATTCTCTCTATCTGGATGCCATCCTTTGGGAGAATCCGGATGATACCCAGTTCAACGCCATCCGGCTCAACCTGCGCAGCGGGGAGCAGACCGCGCTGGAATCCCTTTTGGGGATCGACCGTTCCGATTATCCTTACGGTTATCTGTGGGATTCTTCCACGGTTGCCAACCTCTACTCCCAAAAATGGGGCACCATGATGCTGTTTCGTTCCAACAACGGTCAGGGCGGCGAAAGCCTGCTGCTGAACTTTGCGGCCGACAGCGTGTTCCACATCCGTTGGCAGGCAGGCGAAAGCACCTTTGTTGCCGCCGAATCCCCCGCGGGCCAGTTGTTGCTGCTTTCCTGGGTGTATGATGATCTTTCGGACAACTGGTTCCAGACCTACCAGCAGTACCTTGCCCCCGCCAGTGATCCCACCATCATGACCCCCGTTGCCATGTGGGAACCGGGGCAGTAAACCTCTACCCCGTAGGCGGTCGTAACCAATTTTTTACCAGTGTAAATTGATGGTTTGTTCACGGTTTGTTTACGTCGCGGCGGTTGTTATTGCCGGGGCAGTGTGGTATACTCACCCCCAAGATGTATCTGAAAGCAAAGAAGCCGACGAATTTTTCGCCTTTTCAGCTACACCCTAAGAAAGGGGGAATCTGCATGAAACATCTGCGTTCCTTTTTTGCGGTGCTACTGGCCGCAGCCGTCTGCGCGGCGGTGGTGCTGTTTTCCGGCTGTGGGGCATCCGTTCAGGTGCAGCAACTTACCATCCCCGGCGAGCGCGGCAGCATCCATGCCACGCTGACCACCCCTGCCAATGCCGAAAACATGCCTGCCGTGGTGATCTGCCACGGCTTTACCGGCAACCGCCAGCTGGACGGCCACGCCAAGCCGCTGGCCAAAACGCTGGCCCAGCACGGCATTGCCAGCATCGCCATTGACTTTGCGGGCAGCGGCGAAAGCGAGGAGCCGTTCACCGCTTACACCCCCGCCAACATGCGGGATGATATCACTTCTGCCATCACCTACCTGACCGACACTGTGGGTGCCGACCCGGAGCGCATCGGCCTGCTGGGCCACAGCATGGGCGGCCGCGCCGTCAGCGTCTACCTGAAAGATTCCATCAAAGCCGCCGCCCTGTGGGCACCGGCGGATAACACAGGGCTGGACGGGCTGGAATTTCTGGACCACAGCGCCGAGGGCCGCCAGGCTATTTATGACGGTGCCATACAGAACGGTGTGCTGGACCTGCCCAAGTGGGGCGTAACGATCAGCGCCGATTTTGTGCAGCAGGTTGCCGACCAGGACCCCACCGCCAGCCTGCGCACCTATAACGGCCCTCTGCTGCTGGCTTATACCGCCGGGGATGCCGAATTGCTGAGCCAGACCACCATTGACCTGACCCGCCAGGCTGCCGCCGAACACAGCGGCCCTCTGGTGGACCTGACCGGCCAGTATGAGGACGCCACTCACAATTTCACCGCCGCATCCGGCAAAAAAATCGACGATTTCTCCGTCCGCCGCCGCATCGAATCCGCCACCGCAGAATTTTTTGAAGAATATCTATAACCCATCCCTATTTGCCGCCGCCCCACCGGGCCGCGGCATTTTTTATGATAATTTTAAGGCAATACCGGGACGTCGAGGACGCCGTCCCCTACATATATTTTCATGATTCGTCACAAATTTATTTTGCTCCATTCCCCACGCACCGGCGGGGTCAGGTGACCCCGCCCTACCGAACCTTTGCAGCCCCCCTTTCCGGCGGCCAGAGGGCTGGCCGCCCTACCCACCACCTTTCTCCGCCCCAATTCCTAATTTCTAATTCCTAATTAACTCCTACCTCCTCCCTCCTAACTCCTAACTACTTCCTTCGCCCCACCGCAATTTTACAACTCCGCCCCCTTTCCGCCGGGGATAAAATGTGATATAGTATAGAGGTATAGGATTTTGTCAAAAAGGGAGGGCTGAAATGGCACCCATTATCCATACCGTCAACCTGTGCAAGGTGTATGCCGTGGGCAAAGAACGGGTCGTTGCCCTGAACGATGTTTCTATCTCCATTGAAAAAGGAGAATTCTGCTGCATCGTGGGCCAGTCCGGCAGTGGCAAAAGCACCCTGCTGAATCAGCTGGCCGGGCTGGAAAAACCGACCCGCGGCAAGGTATTCATCGGTTCGCACGAGATCAGCGCTATGACCGAAGATGAGCTGGCCAAGTTCCGCCAGGCACACCTGGGCTTTATTTTTCAGAGCTACAACCTGCTGCCCACCATGACGGCGGCCGAAAACGTTGCTCTGCCGCTGATGTTCAAGGGCATTTCCCGCTCCCAGCGCCTTGCCATGGCCCGCAAAGAGTTAAAAAACATGGGCCTTGGCGGCCGTGCCGAACACATGCCCACCGAGATGAGCGGCGGCCAGCAGCAGCGTGTGGGCATCGCCCGCGCCTTTGTCAGCAAGCCGCGCGTGATCTTTGCGGACGAACCCACCGGCAACCTGGACTCTATCACATCCAAACAGGTGCTCTACCGCATGCTGCAAATATCCAAGCAGATGGGCACCACCTTTGTCATGGTCACCCATGAACCGGAGCTGGCCTCCTGCGCAGACCGCATTATTACCATTCTGGACGGCAAGGTGCAGTCCGATGTGGTGCAGGATCCCGCCACAAGGGAGCGCAACCGCGACGCCCTGTTTGCCAGCCTGGAGGGCAACATGCGGATCGGCGGCGACTCTGCCAGCGGCGAAGTTCACCAGAAAACCGCAGCCGAGCTTGCCTCTTACGCAGCCCCTGCTGCCGCAGCCCAGCAGCCCGAACAACCCAAACCGTAAATTTTGCCCACTCATTCAGGAATATCAAAGCCATAGGCAATACCGCATAATTCTAAGTGCCGATACGGCGAGCGAGGTGCGGCAGCTGCCAAGCCAAAAGCGCAGATAATACTGGATGCTGCAAAGGTGAGCGCCGCCAGTGGCGGAAACAGCGAACCGAAGCAGGGGCAGCGGTCGCAGAGTGCGAGGGGCTTTTGCCCCCGAAGCACGATGCGGGTACCGCAACCCGACATTATCGAGCATTTTGGCAACGCAGATGCCGTGCCGCAACCGTCGGAGCGGTGCTTAAGCCGTAAGGCGGGAATTGTGCGGTGTTGCCCATAGAAAAAGATGGAATCAATTTAAGGAGGACCCCGGAGTGAAAAAAGCTTCCCGTTTTGCCGCCCTGCTGGCGGCCGTCATGCTCTTCGGCAGCGTGGCTGCCATGCCCGCCCTTGCCGAAGACGTAACCTCTACCCCTGTACCGACAGCAACCGCCGAGCCTACCGTGACCCCCGCCCCGACGGACAACGGCCAGAGTGCCCCCAACAACAGCGGCTCGGCCTACATCATTGCTCAGACCGTGACCGATGCCGCAGGCGGCGAGATCACCACCATTGACCGGGACAGCCGGTTTAACCTAATTCTGCGCGTGGCGGATTACGGTGCTTACAACAACTTCATTCCCGCGGACCAGATCTCTGCCCGCATCAACTCCTCCGCGTTCACCTTTACCGGCAACGCCGAAGTTGGCCAGCTGTACGAGGAAACCGACGCCAACGGTGCCGGTTACTACAGCTATGTACTGCTGTTCCGCGATGTGATCTACAACGGCGGCGGCAACAGCGTGCCCATCAACCTGAGCTACCTGAATTCCACCATGGCGATGCAGCAGCTCAGCGTTACCCTGGGCCAGTGTGTGGACGAAGACCCCGATACCCCCAACCTGATGATCCGCGCTTCCAGCTACGGCAATGAAGCGGTTGTGGCCGGGACGCCCTTTACCCTGACCCTGACCCTGTACGCCACCGGCGGCCAGGAGAACCTGAACGATGTGGTCATCTCGCTGACCCTGCCGGACGGCATCACCATGACCAGCGGCAGCCTGAGCAGCTACCTGGGCACCATGGCCCCCAAGTCCACCCGTGATGTCAGCTTCAGTCTGACCCCCAGCGCCGGCTTTACCGGCGGCGTGGCCAACATCACCGTGAACAGCGTGGGCACCGGTGCCGACACCAACAAGGCCGTTACCGGTATGTCCACCACCATCTCGGTTCCGGTATCTCAGCCGGACCGCTTTGAGTTGGGCCAGCTGGAACTCAGCGACAGCATTACGCTGGGCGATTCCGCTTCCGTTACCCTGAACTTTGTCAACAAGGGCCGCAACGCCCTTTCCAACCTGGAAGCCACCCTTTCCGGCGATAACCTGGGTGCCGACACCACTGTGCAGTACATTGGCAACCTGAACGCCGGTTCCTCCAACAGCGTGGATTTTGACATGACCCCCACCCAGGAAGGCACCTGCAACGGTACCATCACCCTGACCTATGAGGACGCCAACGGCACCCTGAAAACCGTCAGCAAAGATTTTTCCTTCTCTGTTCAGCCGGCCATGGACTACGGCAATTCTGGCGATATGGACTCTAACATGGATGACATGCAGCCCCAGCAGACCGGCCTGCCCCTGTGGGCCTATCTGGCAATCGGCGCTGCTGTGATCGTGGTGGTAGTTGTGATCGTTGTGGTGGTACGCAAAAAGAAGAAGGCCGCCGCACTTGCCAAGCTGGAGGAAGGCAACGATGAAGATATCTGACCAGATCGGGCTGGCTGTCACCAACCTGTCCCGCCGCAAGGGCCGCACGGCACTGACCGTTGTGGGCGTCGTTGTGGGCATCTGTGCGGTTATCGTTATGATCTCCATGGGCATTGCGGAAAGCCATAACAACGACGAAATGCTCAAAAATATGGGCGGCCTGACCAAGATTGAGGTATACAACTACGGCAGCCAGAACATCAATGGGCAGGAGGTCAAGCTGGATAACGAAGCCGTCCAGCGGTTCCGCAAGATCGACCACGTTACGGCTGTCACCCCCTATTACCAGCCGAACCTGAACCTGTATGTAGAAGCAGGCAAAAACAACCGCTACCGCGCCAGTAATGTATGGAGCGTTCTCGGCCTGGACCCGGACACCATGCCCCTGCTGGGCAACAAGCTGGAAAGCGGCGACTGGCCCAAAAGCGGCGTGAATTACGGCAAGGATGTGATTCCCGTTGTGGTGGGCAAGGAGTTTTTGTATCAGTTTGAGGATACCCGCCGCAGCCAAAACAGCTCCAAACGCCAGCGCTGGAGCGGCCAAACCGATGCCAACGGCAACCAGCTGCCGCCCTTTGTGGATGCTACCAAGGATACCTTTACCCTGACCCTGACCAATGGTGACACCGAGAGCCCCAAGACCCAGAGCTACACGCTCAAAATCGTTGGCGTTGTCTCGGAAGAATCCGAGGATTACATGCTGCAATACGGCATTACTTTCCGCCTGAACGACCTTCTGATGCTGAGCGAAGCCTACAGCAAGCTGGCCAAAACGGATTTTAACCCCAAAAAAGTGACCTATAACGAAGTGTACATTAAGGTCGATGACATCAAGAATGTGGATAAGATCTGCGATACCTTAAAAGAGGAAGGCTACCAGATCAGCTCCATGGTGGATTACCGCAAGCAGATGCAGCAGCAGACCGCACAGCGCCAGCTGCGCCTGGCGGGTCTGGCGGCCATCAGCCTGTTTGTTGCCGCGCTGAACATCGCCAACACCATGACGATGGCCATTTACGAGCGCACCCGTGAGATCGGCGTGATGAAAGTTCTGGGCTGCGAGATTGGCAACATCCGGCGGATGTTCCTGATTGAAAGCGGTATGATCGGCTTTATCGGCGGCGTAGCCGGTACGATTTTAAGCTACATCATCAGCTTTGGCATGAACAACATGACGATGATCGTATACGGCCTGAACACCCTGCTGATGAAGCTGGGCATCAACGCCACCATCGACCTCAGCTCCCTGATGGGCAGCAGCGATTCGATGTATTACGGCGGTGGAATGTACATGTCTGATTCCGGCAGCGGAACCGTCATGTCCATCATTCCTATCTGGCTGGTGCTGGCTGCCATCGGCTTTGCCGTGGTGGTGGGCCTGCTTTCCGGTATCGTTCCCGCCAGCCGCGCCGTTCGCATCAGCGCCCTGGAGGCCATCCGGCACGATTAAATCAAATGCGCCTTCCCGCAAGGGAGGACGCATTTTTGTTTGAATGAAAAAAGAATAAATAATAAAGAATAATTTCGGTGGACCGCGTCGCAGAGAGACATCATAAAATTGTACCACCTGCCCACGTTACGGCCCACCCCACGGGACGATGCAAGCATCGTCCCCTACAAATCTCTTTTTCTGTTCGCGGCAAAATTTCACCTTTCTTCCCATTCAATACATTTTCTTCCTCGTCATCATACAAAAAACGCGCACAGCGCCCGATATTTATCGGCGCTGTGCGCGTTTTGCTAACTCCTAACTCCTAACTTTCTCCGGTATCTGCGCCCCAATAATTGCCGCAAACATCAAAGCGCACCCTGCCAGTTCTACGCCGGAAAGGGTCTGGCCCAAAATCAGCCAGCCGGCCAGGGCGCTGAACACGCTTTCCATGCACATGGCCATGCTGGCAATGGTGGGGTCAAGTTCTTTCTGGCCCACAATTTGCAGCGTGTAGGCCACACCGCTGGACAAAATGCCGCAGTAAGCAATCGATACCGCCGCCCCCTGGATCTGGGCAAAGGTCGGCGTTTCAAACACAAACATAAAAATAGTGGAAAGGACCGCCGTTGCAAAAAATTCCGCAAAGCTCAGCTGCACACCGTCCAGCCTGGGGCTGTAATGATCCACCAGCATAATCTGGAACGCAAACAGCAGCGAGCAGAGCAGCAGCATCCATTCGCCGCCGGTCAGGGTCAGGGTATCGTGCCCCGCCAGGCACAGCAGGTAAAGCCCCGCCAGGCTGATGCAGGCGCAGATTCCCAGTTTGACCCCCGGCCGCCGCCCAAAGAACACCCCCAGCAGCGGTACCAGCACCACATACAGCGCCGTCAAAAAGCCCGCCTTGGCCGTGCTGGTGGTGCCAATGCCGATCTGCTGTGCCGCCGAAGCCGCAAACAGCGCAATGCCGCAGAACACACCGCCCCGCAGCAGCATCCGGCCGTTGATCCAGAACGGAACACCGGGATCCGCTTTGCGGGCCTTGCCGCGGCGCAGCAAAACCAGCACGATCAAAAATGCGCAGGCCAGCCAGCTGCGGGCCGCCAAAAAGGTATACGGCCCCACATAGCCGCTGCCCACACTTTGCGCCACAAAGGCTGTGCCCCAGATCAGCGCCCCCAGCAGAAGCAGCAGGGTGTTGCGCAGCTGTTTTTTATCAAAGTTCATCTTTTGATTCCTCTTTTTGTTTCAGTCATATCCGCAAAATGCCCCGGCGTCGGTCTGCATTGACCGCTGCGCCGGGGCACGCTTCATTTTTGGTTATTCTGCATCCGGGGCAACCAGGTCATCGCTGCCAATGCCCTCAATTTTCACGCCGCCGGTAATGTAGAACATACCAGAGTCATAGCTGACATTGGCCTTGTACAGCCTGCCGGGTGTCAAGCCGGAGATGGTATAGGTGCTACACTCCCCGCCGGTCGGGAAATACACCGTGGTGCCCGCCACATAGGAAGTGGTTGCCTTATCCTCCGAAAGTTCCCACAGCGCCACCTTGAACTCCAGAATACCAGTGGATTCAGTGGTGCCATAGCCCGTTACCTGCACGGTATCGGAACCCGCCACAAAATACTCGGTGTTGCGGTTCTGGATGCTGTTAAACGCAACATACAGCGTTCCATCCTGCACCTGTTGGTTCCAGTGGACCGAGGTATCCTGCAGCCCATCCGGGAAGTTCACCTCACCGCCGGGCTGCGCCACAATTTCGTCCGCCTCATCGTCATCGGAACCTTCTTCACGCAGGCCCAGCAGGTCTGCCGTTTTCAAAATCAGATTGCTTGCTACTTCCTTGGGGCTGCAGGCGGTCAGGCTGAGCGCCAGAACCGCTGCCAGCACAAGTGCAGCTGCACGTTTTGCCAGTTTCATCATTCATTGCCCTCCATGGCAGGTAAAGCTGTTTGTAACCCTTTTATTATATCCCAATTCGCCGGGCAGAACAAGTGCTTCTTGGTGAAAACCTGGTAAAACCTAACCCCTATGGTGTGTTATCCGCGGGTGCCCTCAACGCTGGAATCGGTGCTCCAGCCCTGCAGGTCAGTGGGGTTGATGGAGCCGTTCCAGCGGCCATCGTTCTGGGCGTCGTTCCATTCGTTCCAGGCTGCCTCGCTGCGGATCGCCGTACCGCTGCGGAATGCTGCATCCCACGGGTTGGCAGAATCCGGGTCGGTGGGGTCCCAGCCGCGCTTGCTCTCGTCCGCCGGGTCGGTGTAAATGGTGCCGGGCTTGCCCATGGGGCCGGGATCATCGGCGTTATCATAGATCACCACGCGGGTGCCGATGGGGCAGTTATCATAGATCCACTTTACATCACAGACCAGCAGCCGGATGCAGCCCAGGCTCGCCTGGGTGCCCAGCTGGTTGAACTGGTCGTACTCGATATCGTCCTTGTGCTGGCTGTAATACGGCACTGTGTGGAACAGATAGGAATCCCAGATGCGGGTAGCGTACTGGCCATAGCTCGGCCCGGCCAGCAGCCGCCAGTCATAATTGACCGGCGTTGCAAAGAATCCCAGCGGGGTATCCGCGCCGCCGGAGCACACCATGGCCATATAGGGCTTGGTATAATTGCCCTCGTCATCCAGCGCCAGCACCGTCACGGTAGAAGCCGCGCGGTTGACCGCGATCATATAGGGGCAGCCATCTTTGGCACTGTATTTCAGTCCCTCGCTCTGGTAAAATTCATCGGCAGCCAGCTGTTCCATCAAGGCTTTGCCGCGCTCATCCCAAAGCGCCGGGTCCACCACCTGCGGGGCATCCTTGGTGCAGTTTGCGGACGCCGTTGCGGTTGCATCGGCAATGCGCTGTTCTTCCTCGGTCATGGTGGGCTGTTCCTGCTGGCTGTCGCCGCCCTCCGTGGTGCTGTCTGCCCCGTCGGGCGCGATGGAGCTGGAATCCCCCTGGCTCTGGTTGGGCTTGTTGGTAATGGTGCCATCGGTTTTTACCAGCAAAAAGCAGCCTGCGCACACCAAAATAAACACGGCAATGCAGAAAATCAAGGTGATCAGGGCATGCACGCGGCGGTTCTGTTTGCGTGAAACAGCGCGGCGGCGCTGCATATTGCTGCTCCTGGCAGCGGGTGCAGGGCGGCGCTTGGGTCCCTGCGCCGGACGTTTTTGTTGCGGCATTGTGCAGACCTCCCGTTTATGGTGTCAAAATCGTATGTTCCGGGCTTTGCTTCCCGCTGCGGGCGGGCGCGGCCCGAACGGAATTTATTTCCCGTATTCTTCCGCCACAAATTTTTCCAGTGCGGCAAAGCTGCGGCGGACCTTCTCGGTATCAATGCAGTACGCCATGCGGAAGTAGCCGGGGCAGCCAAAGCTGTCGCCGGGAACCAGCGCCAGGTCATACTTCATGGCCTTTTTGCAGAACGCATTGGCGTCCTCCTCCAGCGCTTTGGGGAAGATATAGAAGGTGCCGGAGGGTTTGACCACGGTAAAGCCCAGCTTTTTCAGCTCGGCGTAAATCAGCTCCATGTTGGTTTCGTACACGCCCAAGTCGCTGGTTTCGTCCAGGCATTCGGCCACGGCCAGCTGGATCAGTGATGCCGGGCAGTTGTGGCCGGTTCCGCGGCTGATCTGGCCGCACATGGGCACAATATACTCGGCGTCCTCGCAGCGCGGGTTCGCAGCCACATAGCCGATGCGCTCGCCCGGCAGGCTCAGGCTCTTGCTGAACGAATAGCAGGTCAACGTATCGTCATAGAACTTGGCAGCGTACTGGATGGGCTGCCCGCCGAACATGATTTCGCGGTACGGCTCATCCGAAATCAAAAAGATTCGGTGCCCATACTTGGCGCTGGCGGCGCGCAGGCGGTCGGCCAGGCCGGTCAGCGTCTCGGCGCTGTAGGCTGCGCCGGAGGGATTGTTGGGGGTGTTGATCAGCACGGCGGCGGTGTTCTCATCCAGCATCGCGTCAAATGCGTCAAAGTCAATCTGGAAATCCTTCGTGCGGGGCGGAACGACCTTCAGATTCAGGCCCGCGCCCTCCACATACGGCTTGTATTCCGGGAAGAACGGCGCAAAGGTGATAATATCCTGCCCCGGCACCGCCACGCAGCGCATGGCGTGGGCCAGCGCACCGGCAGCACCCGTTGCCATAAAGATATGCTCCATACCGTAGTCCATGCCAAAGCGGCGGTTCAGGCTTTCGGCCACCGCCTTGCGCACGGCGGGGATGGTCAGCGTGGGGCTGTAGCCATGCAGCGTCACCGGCTCCTTGGTCTGCAGCAGATCGATGCAGGTCTTGGTAAAGTGCTCCGGGCAGGGCACCGAAGGGTTGCCCAGCGAATAATCAAACACATTTTCATAGCCGATCTCAGTCCCGCGAGCCGTGCTCCACTCGGAGATTTGGCGAATAACGGACTTGCCGCTAAGCATATCTTTATAGCGCTGCGCAATCATTTTACAGTTCCCCCCACCGCAATTTTGCAGTTATTTCATGATAACGTCATACAGTTCATCGCTGTTTTCTGCCAGGTATTCCGCCCCAGCCGCATTCAGTTCCTCCCGCGTGCGGAATCCCCACACCGCCCCGCAGCAGGGCAGGTTCGCATTGTGGGCGGTTTCCACATCCACGTTGCTGTCCCCCACATACAGGGTGCTGGCCGGGTCGGCATGCAGGGCCTGCAGCAGGGCGTTCGTGCCCTCGGCGGCGGGCTTGGGGGCCACGCCGGTCATCTGGCCGCGCACGATCGTAAAATACTGCGTGCCGAAATAATCCTTGACGACCTCTTTTGCCAGCGCATCCGCCTTGTTGGAAAACACCGCCAGCTGCACGCCGTTCGCTTTCAGCTTTGCCAGCATTTCGGGGATGCCGGGGTACGGTGCGGTGGTGTCCCGCAGGTGCTGGCCATAATCCCGCTTAAAATCCGCCAGGGCCGCTTCCAGCACCGCCGGGGTGCGCTGGTCTGCCGGGGCCAGGCGCTCCACCAGTTTCGGGATACCGTTGCCCACAAAATAGCGGTACGCCTGGCGCTCATGGGTGGGCCAGCCATATTTCCGGCACAGCCGGTTGCCGGCATCCGCCAGGTCAGTCAGGGTGTTCAACAGCGTACCATCCAGGTCAAACACTACAGTTTTATACATTTTGTAATATCCTCTATTTTCTATACACATTCTAACTTTTCCCACTGATACGGCAAAAGCCACACTTCTATTATAGGAGCATTTTGCCAAAACGGCAACCGCTTTTGCCTGTTGTTTTGGATCAAAAGTGTAAATTATACAGCGGCAGGGTGCAATACCACGTAAAGTGTGCTACTATATATTTGTATTGCTGGCCGGGAGTGATCCCGCCAAAGGGAGGAAAAAAGATGGACCTGTTTCTTTCAATTCTGAAATCCGTCATTTACGGTGTGATTGAAGGCATCACCGAATGGCTGCCGATTTCCAGCACCGGGCATATGATCCTTGCCGAGCAGGTGCTGAAGTTTGGCTATACGGAAGATTTTATGGAAATGTTCCGCGTTGTCATCCAGCTGGGTGCTATCCTGGCTGTTGTGGTGCTGTATTTCCACAAGCTGTGGCCGTTCTGCAAGGATAATGGCCGCGATACCGGCTTTGCCGCCCACCTGCGCTGGCCTGTGGTCCGGCTGTGGTTCAAAATTATTGCAGCCTGCGTGCCCGCCGCCGTGCTGGGCATTCTGCTGGACGACTGGATGGACGCCCACCTGTATAACAGCGTGGTGGTTGCCCTGATGCTGATTGTGTACGGCGTTGCCTTTATCCTGATCGAGCGCCGCCCGCGGGTGCCCACCACCACCAAGCTTTCCCGCATTACTTACCCGCAGGCGTTCAAGGTTGGCTGCTGGCAGGTGCTCTCCCTGATTCCCGGCACCTCCCGCAGCGGCTCCACCATTCTGGGCGGCATGCTGTGCGGCATGTCCCGCCCGGCTGCCAGCCAGTTCACCTTCTTCCTTGCCATCCCGGTCATGGCCGGTGCCAGTTTGCTCAAGCTGGTGAAGTTCTTTGGCAAGGGCAACAGCTTCACGCTGGATCAGACCGTTGTGCTGATCGTTGGCTGTGCGGTTGCCTTTATCGTTTCCATCATCGCCATCCGCTTCCTGATGGATTACGTCAAGCGCCACACCTTCACCGCGTTCGGCGTTTACCGCATCGCGCTCGGCATTGTTGTTCTGGTGATCTGGGGCGTACAGACCTTTGTGCTGAAAGCGCCCGCCGCCGTGTAACGGCCCGGAGTGTATCTGAAATCGAAAATCTCCCCGCTGCATTTTGTGCATCAGCACATTGCAGCGGGGAGATTTTTTCTTGCCATTTTTGTTTTTAAATCAGAGGAATCCTGGCTGACGTCTGCTTATCAGCTTCTTACTTTTCCACCTGGAACAAATTCTGCTGACGGGTTGCTTTGGCACCGATGTTGTTATACTCCAAATAGAAGTACCCATGCACCCAGGCATCCAGCTCTGCATTCTCGCCGTAGGTGTGGGTCACGCCGTCCGCGTCCATATAGTCATTGGCGGCTGTCACCACCGGGGCCACCTGCTTGAGTGCCAGCAGGTACTGGTAATACGGGGTCAGCGGCAGCCCGGCATTTTCCACCAGGGTGGGAGCCAGCATGCACATATCCATGCGGTTGTACTCGTCGGTGGCGCTGGTCTGGCCTGCGTTTTCCAGCGGGTAGTTTGCCCAGATCAGGTAGGGCGTGCTGCGCTCCAAAATCTGCAAATTGTTCTCTTCGGTAAAGGTATGGTCGGCCACATGATCCACAAAGCTGGGGGCGTGGTCGCCTGCCATGGCAACAATCACCTTGCGGCCGGTCTTTTCGTACTGCTCGGTCAGGTATTCGGTCAGTTCGCCAAAGGCACGGTCGGTCATATAGATGTTGCTCAGGTATTCATCCATGATGGAATCATACTCGCCGTAATCGGTTGCGGCATGCACGATATCCTCCTCCGGGGGGTTCATATCGTAATCTCCGTGGCTCTGGATGGAAACCAGGAACACAAACCGCGGCTGGTCCTCCGGCATTGCTTCATACAAACCTTCCAGGTCGCGGTAGGTGGCGCTGTCGGTCTGGTAGGGGCGGCTGCCATAGGTTTCCTTTGTCGGAAAATCATCCTGGAAGTGGGTCTCGTCAAAGCCCAGCGTCAGCCAGGCAGAATCGCGGCGGTAGTTGGAGTTGGTATAGGGGTGGGCTGCCAGCGTGGCATACCCCAGATCTTTCAGGTTGCTGACCAGGCTGTTTGCCTTGTGCAGGTTCAACCAGTTGAACGGTGTGATGGAGGGCATCAGCATCAGCGAGTTGGAGGAAAGCATCTCGTACTCGCTGGAGTTGGTGCCGCCGCCCACATGCGGGCTGATGGTGTGGCCGTAAATGGAGTTGGGCAGGTTTTTGGTCACCTGCATGATCTCCTGGTCGGCCTGCAGGTCCGTTACCAGATCAAAGTCATAAAAGCTTTCGGACAGGATCAGGAACACATCGGGGTAGTCCTGCTCGTTTGCCGTTTCGGGGCTGGCCTGATAGTCCTGCGCCATTGCAGCGGCCTCGGTGGCGGCGTCCTCGCTGTAGCCGTCCGGCTGCAGGATGGGGTCCACCATCAGGCTGGCGGCTTCAATGCTACCCGCCAGGTAGCCGTACTTATAATAGGTTTCCTGCCAGGCCCAGCCGTAAGTGGCGGCGGGCTTGATGGGGTTGGGGCTGAAATACCCCAGATACAGCACCGCAAAAATGCCGCAGGCGCAGGCCAGCGCATGGGCGCCGCGCTGTTTCCAGCTGCGCTTATGCTTGCCGGCCAGTTTGACCTGCACAACGGCAGCCACCAGCACCGGGATGTACAGCAGCGCAATGGTAATAACTGTCTGGGTAATGTGCAGGGTATAACTGCCCATCACCTCTGCCGCGGTGCCCAGGTTCAGGATGTCCTGCGGCATCAGGGCGGAACCATGCAGGTCCCGCGTGTAATAGTTGACCAGCGCCAGCACGGTAAAAATCAGGCCGGAAACGCCGGTTGCAATGCCCCAGCTGCCACACAGGGCAAACACCACCAGCGTCAGGCAGAACGCCGTCAGCGCATTGAGCGGTGCGTATACCGGCCACTGCCCTGCCATGTAGTTGGCAGTTGCGCCGTCAGAAATTTCTAACTGGTAGCGCGCCACAAAGGCCGCTGCCACAGCCAGCGCAAATGGCAGCACCGTGCCAAGCCAGAAGCGCTTGCTTTTTAATGTTTTTTTGATGTTTTGCATGGGTATCCAGTTCCTTCGCTTTGTTTGTTCATTAAGTTGCGGTCAACATTCCGCGTCAACACACCGAATGTCCGGTATGCCCGCAAAAGGGCATATTAGGTTAGTATATCATATTTTATGCCGGTTGTGAATCACCGTTTTTCGGCCAAATGCTGCCACTTGTTCCAAATCCGGCCCGCCCGCGCAGATTTTGCATTTACCAACCTACGCTTTCATGTTATAATATTAGTTAATCATCATTTTACCCCATAGACGGAGGCTATTCTATGAAAATTCCTGCAAAAGGTTTTACTCACGGCGGCAAGTTCCATGCAGACGATGTGTTTGCCACAGCGCTGCTGATGATTGTGCGGCCGGATATCAAAGTAACCCGCGGTTTTGTTGTGCCGGATGGTTTTGACGGCATTGTGTACGATGTGGGCTGCGGTATGTTTGACCACCACCAGGAACCGCGCGAAAGCCGCCCCAACGGCGTGCCCTATGCGGCCTTTGGCCTGCTGTGGCGCGTGTTGGGTGCCCAGCTGGTGGGTGCCCACCAGGCCCGCCTGCTGGATGAAAATTTTGTTCAGCCCCTGGACTTGAACGATAACACCGGCGAACAGAACTCCCTGGCCGATGCCATCGGCAGCTTTAACCCCGTGTGGGATTCCGGCGAAGATTCCGATGCCTGCTTCTGGCGCGCCGTGCCCTTTGCCAAGCAGGTGCTGGAAAACGAGATTGCCGCAGCCAACGCCGTGAACCGCGCGGACGAGACCGTCCAGAACGCCTACAAGAACTCCAGGGACGGCATTGTGGTCCTGCCGGACTACATGCCCTGGAAAAACGGCCTGTACAAAACCGATGCCCTGTTTGTTGTCTACCCCAGCCAGCGCGGCGGCTACAGCGCCCAGTGCGTGACCGATTACAAGACCCGCCGCAGCAAGGTGCCGTTCCCGCCCGCATGGGGCGGCCAGCCGGAGGAGATCCTGCGCGAAAAGAGCGGCCTGGCTCTCAAGTTCTGCCACCCCAGCCGTTTCCTTGTCACCGCGGAAACCAAAGCGGATGCCATTGAGGCATGCCGCCGTGCCCTGCGCGCCGCCGGAAGGCCGGTGAGCGCACAGTGAGCGCCGAAACTCTGGAGCAGTTTGGTCCCCGCCCCAGCACCGCGGCGGACTGCCAGCCAGACCAGGCTTCCGCCTGGGTCTACATGGTGCGCTGCGCGGATGGCAGCCTGTATTCCGGCTGGACCAATGACCTTGCCCGCCGCCTGCGCGCCCACAAGGGCGGTAAGGCCGGTGCCAAGTATACCCACGCCAAAGGTGCCGTTAAGCTGACCTATGCCGAGCGCTGCACCGATAAAAGTGCCGCCCTGAAGCGGGAAGCCGCCCTGAAAAAGCTGCCAAAACCCGAAAAGGAAGCCCTTGCCGCCCAGTGGACCGCTGAAAACACCATCACCCTGCGGGATGCCGCGCCGGAGGACGCCGCCGCCGTGGCGGAGCTGTACAACTGGTATGTCACCCACTCCACGGCCACTTTCCAGTATGACCTGTGTACCGAGGAATTCCAGCGCGAAAATATCGCCTATGTGCAGCAGCGCGCGCCGTTCCTGGTTGCCGTCAATGCAGCGGGCAAGCTGTGCGGCTTTGCCTGCGCCCACCCCTGGCACAGCCGCACAGCTTATGCGTGGGATGTGGAGCTAACCGTTTACTGCGCCCACGACTGTGTGGGCCAGGGGGTTGGCGGGCGGCTGTACAAAGCCCTGCTGGACGGCGTGCGCCAGCGCGGCTACTGCAACGCCGTTGCCCTTGTGACCGGCCAGAACAAAGAGAGCTGCGCGTTCCATAAGGCGCTCGGCTTCAAAAAAATCGGCGTGGAACCCCGCACTGGGTACAAGTTCGGCCAATGGCTGGACCTTGCCTATTGGTGGATGGACCTGCGCCCCGGCCAGGAGCCTCCGGAGCCGGTGCGCCTGGGGCGATAAAACTGCATAACACAAAATGAAGCGGGGCACTGCTGATTGGCAGCGCCCCGCTTTTGTTATAAAGATTTGTAGGGCGCGATGCCTGCATCGTCCCGCATACTGAGCTGCAACCATGGTATCCTGTCATCAACATCCTATCTCCCCGCCGCGCGTTTTTGTTTTCCACAAGAAGCCCCTCTGTTTGTGGAAAGCCGTTCAGATTCTTTTCACTTTTTCCCTGTCGTTACGCGGTCTGCATTCCTGTTTTTGCCCACAAACTGCCCTTGTTCACGCAAAGTTTACCGGAATTTCCAGCTATTTCATGCCTTGTTCATCCGCAGTTCATTTTTATTCTTCATGATAGAATCTATCGGGGGCCCCTATTACCGCCCCCAACTGGAGGAATTGTTATGCACGAAACCCAACAGCCGCGCGACCCCAAAAAGACGACCGGCATTGTATATGCCGTGATCCTTGTGGTGTTGCTGCTGCTCAATTTCTGGGCCTTCCCCGCCATGATGAAAAGTCAGGTCAAACAGGTCGATTACGGCACCTTCCTGAACATGCTCGAAGGCGGCGAACTGAGCACCGTTGAAATTCAGGATCAGCAGATCTATTTTGTGGACAAAAACGATACCACCTACTGCACCAACTCCATTGCGCAGGACCTGCAGCTGGTCAACCGGTTGGAAAGCGCCGGCGTTTCCTTTGGCAAGGTGTACAACCAGACCACCTGGGTGGATACCCTGCTGGGCTGGGTCATCTCGCTGCTGCCCATGATCATCCTGATCGTCTGGTTCAACCGCATGATGCGCAAGCGGGTCGGTGAAATGACCGGCGGCGCCAACAGCATGATTTTTGGCGGCGGCAAATCCGGTGCCAAACAGTATGTCGTTGAGGATGGCAAGTCCATCAAATTTGCCGATGTTGCCGGTGAGGACGAAGCCAAAGAGAGCCTGCAGGAAATCGTTGACTTCCTGCATAACCCCAAGCGTTACGAGGATATCGGTGCCAAAATGCCCAAGGGCGTTCTGCTTGTCGGCCCCCCGGGCACCGGTAAAACCCTGCTGGCCCGCGCTGTTGCCGGCGAAGCCGGTGTTCCCTTCTTCTCCATTGCGGGTTCTGAATTTGTCGAGATGTTCGTTGGCATGGGCGCTTCCAAGGTGCGTGACCTCTTCAAACAGGCCAACGAAAAAGCCCCCTGCATTATCTTTATTGATGAGATCGATACCATCGGCAAAAAGCGTGACGGTGCTTCCGGTATGGGCGGCAACGATGAACGCGAGCAGACCCTGAACCAGCTGCTGACCGAAATGGACGGTTTTGACGCCGCCAAGGGTGTTATCATTCTGGCCGCCACCAACCGTCCTGAATCCCTTGACCCCGCTTTGACCCGCCCCGGCCGTTTTGACCGTCGTGTGCCCGTGGAGCTGCCCGACCTGAAAGGCCGCGAAAGCATCCTGCGCCTGCACGCTCAAAAGGTCAAAATCGGCCCCGACTGTGACTTTGCCGTGGTTGCCCGCATGACTCCCGGTGCTTCCGGTGCCGAGCTGGCCAATATCATCAACGAAGCCGCCCTGGGCGCTGTGCGCCACCACCGCATGGCCGTTACCCAGTACGACCTGCAGGAAGCCGTGGATACCATCCTGGCCGGTGCCCAAAAAAAGAATAAGATCCTGAGCGACAAAGAAAAGTGCATCGTGGCCTACCACGAAGTCGGCCATGCCATGGTTGCCGCCCTGCAGAGCCATTCCGCCCCCGTGCAGAAGATCACCATTGTGCCGCGTACTTCCGGCGCACTGGGCTTTACCATGCAGGTGGAGGATGGCGACCATACCCTGATGACCAAGGAAGAAATCCTGGCCAAGATTGCCACCATGACCGGCGGCCGTGCCGCCGAGGAAGTGGTGTTCAACTCCATCACCACCGGCGCTTCCAACGATATTGAACAGGCCACCAAGATGGCCCGCGCCATGATTACCCGCTACGGCATGACCGACGACTTTGACATGGTTGCCCTGGAGACCGTCAACAACGCCTACCTGGGCGGCGATGCCAGCCTGGCCTGCAGCGAGCGCACGGCCGCCACCGTGGATGATAAAGTTGTGGAAGTGGTCAAGCAGCAACACGAAAAAGCCAAACAGATGCTGATTGAAAACCGCGGCAAGCTGGACGAGATCGCCAAGTACCTGTACGAGAAAGAAACCATCACCGGCGAAGAGTTCATGCGCATCCTGACCGCTGTTCCCCAGCTGCCCACCGGTGCCGTGGAACAGTAAAGGCAACACCGCACAATTCCCGCCTGACGGCTTAAGCACCGCTCCGGCGGCTG
>ERZ1034976.758-NODE-758-length-28417-cov-7.558952_pt1 | contig 28417 bp, 27 predicted proteins | sample MGYA00520623_ERZ1034976 | MGnify/ENA primary metagenome ERZ1034976 (study PRJEB33766, sample SAMN09781774) | gut metagenome | biome: gut microbiome | host: Homo sapiens | place: Madagascar | study: EMG produced TPA metagenomics assembly of the PRJNA485056 data set... | reverse complement strand
GACGATGCAGTTTCCAGTACTCAGCAATCTGCCGGCAGGAAAGGAAGCCGCCAAGCCCGGCCAGGACGATAACCAGCAGAAAGCGTCCGCCCCAAGGCGATGACGGTTTCGGTGATTGTGGTGGGGCTTGTGCCGATTCTCATCGAAACCGGCGCTGGCAGCGAAATCATGAGCCGCATTGCCGCGCCCATGGTGGGCTGCATGATCACGGCGCCGCTTCTTTCAATGTTTCTGATTCCGGCCGCCTTCAAGCTCATGTGGTCTTACACGAACAGGAAAAGAAACAATGCCGCGCAGTAACACGGCCTGACTGCTGATAACCTGATGTCAGGCCGGGTTATTCACATTTTTCCGCAGGTTTTGTGGAAAAAGGTGAAAAACTCACGCAGCAATTTTTGCTAAGCGTTGATTTTTATGGTGTGCTTAATTTTTAGGCACACCATAAACCGTCAGACATCCGAAACCGCAAGCCGGTGGCGTCCGCCGTGGCGTCCGCGGCTCACGTCACGGAGTGCGGCTTTTTTCTGCGCCCTCAGGCGCCGCGCTTCCATAGGGGCAATCGTAAGCGGCGCCGCCACATCAAGACGGTCACCCTCATGCAGTTCGGTCTCAGGCGTTATTCTTTCTCCGAAAAGGGCGATCCCTGCGCCCGCATCAATGCCGCGGCGAGCAAGCACGTCAGCCGCAGTCGCCCCTTGCGCGACCTCGGTTTCCGTCAGGGTCACGTGCCCCGACGCATCAACATGAGCGATGGAAATTCTCACAATCTCACTTCCTTTTGAGCGTACGGACTCAAGGTGCGTCCTTTAGAATGCCCGCACAAAAAAGATTTTGCTCTCAGAAGGATACAAAACAAATTGGCCGGAGTAATTAAGAACAAACGCGCCACCTTTGACTATTTCATTGAAGAGCGCTTTGAGGCGGGGCTCGTCCTCAGAGGCTGGGAAGTCAAAAGTGTGCGTGCCGGACGCGCCACCATCAATCTTGCGCACGTCTATGCGCGGGAAGGGGAACTCTTTCTCTGTAACGCCCACTTCACCCCCGCCGATCAGGTCTGCACGCACGAAAAGACCGAGATGGCGCGCACCCGCAAGCTTTTGATGCACCGCAAGGAAATCATGCGTCTGATCGGTAAGGTCGAACGCTCGGGCTATGCGTTGATTCCCCTGGACCTTCACTTTGTGCGGGGCCGCGTGAAACTGAGCCTTGCGCTTGCGCGCGGCAAACGCGACTTTGAAAAACGCCAGGACGAAAGCAAGAAAGAATGGAAGCGCGATCAGGAGCGCCTGATGAAAAACGATATGACCAAAGGCCGCCCGAGACAGAATTACAAGGATTAAGTCATGGCTTCGTTTTCCGCTGATGTTGATAAGCTCGACAAATGTCTTGCCGAGACCGTTACCGCTGACGATACGGTCTTCACCGGGCGCCTCTTGAAGGTGCACCGGCTGACGGTGACGCTTCCCAACGGCAAAACAAGTACCCGCGAAATGATCCGGCATCCCGGAGCGGCTGCAATCGTTGTTTTGGATGACGAAAACCGCGTCGTGCTTGAGCGTCAGTGGCGCACCCCCGCAGGCGGCGCCTTCTGGGAAATCCCTGCCGGAAAAATTGATCCGGGTGAGAAGCACGCCGTCACGGCACGCCGCGAACTGAAGGAAGAAGCAGGGCTCACGGCGCGCGACTGGGTGTTTCTGGGCACGATCCGCAACGCAATCGGCTACAGCGACGAGCACATCGAGATTTATCTTGCCCGGGGGCTGACCCAGGGTGAGCAAAGGCTCGATGCAAACGAATTTCTGACGCTCACGCGCGTGCCGTTTGAAGAGGCTCTTGCGGCCTGCCGCGACGGCACAATTTCTGACGTCAAAACCATCATCGGTCTGATGTGGGTCGAAGACTACATCCGCGGGCGCCTGACGCAGGCCCGCAGCCTTTGAAATCGCCCCTGCTGGCACGGTATTTTTTCGTGCCAGCACACCTTGTCAAGACGGACACTCAGCCTTAAAATAATGGGTTAACCGCAGTTTCTGGGCGGGTTTGAAAGGCGCCTGACCGGCGCGATATAATTCATTTTTGCGTTTGAGGTAAAAAAATGCGGCTCCTTCAGAAGGCTCTTACCTTCGATGACGTCCTGCTCGTTCCGGCATACTCGGAAGTTCTTCCCAAGGACGTTCTCCTCTCCACCAAACTCACCCGTGAAATCAGCATCAACATCCCGATGATTTCGGCCGCCATGGATACGGTGACCGAAGCCAATCTCGCCATTGCGATGGCGCAGGAAGGCGGTGTTGGCATTATTCACAAGAATCTTTCCGCCAAACAGCAGGCCGCGGAAGTCGCCAAGGTTAAGCGCCATGAATCCGGCGTTGTGAGCGACCCCATCACCGTGGGCCCGGATATGCTCGTCGGCGACGTGATCCGCATGTGCCTTGAACACCGCATCAGCGGTGTGCCCGTTGTGGAAGGCCGCCGCGTTCTGGGCATGGTCACCAACCGCGACCTTCGCTTTGAAACCCGCATGCAGGCTCCGGTGCGTGAAATCATGACGCAGCGCGAACGTTTGGTCACCGTGCAGGAAGGGGCATCGCTTGATGAAGCCAAGCGCCTGATGCACGAAAACCGTCTCGAACGTGTTCTCGTCGTGGACAAGGACTTCAACCTCTCGGGCCTTATCACCGTCAAGGACATCATCAAAGCCACCGAACACCCCAACGCCGCCAAAGATAAGGACGGCAAGCTCCTTGCGGGCGCTTCCGTCGGCGTCGGTGCCGGCACCGAAGAGCGCCTCGAGCTTCTCGTTGAAGCCGGCGTTGACGTGATTGTCGTTGATACGGCGCACGGCCACTCCAAGGGAGTTTTGGACCGCGTGGCCTGGGTGAAGAAGAATTATCCGAAGCTGCAGGTGATCGGCGGCAACATCGCCACGGGTGCCGCAGCACGTGCGCTCGTTGATAACGGCGCCGACGCCGTCAAGGTCGGTATCGGCCCGGGCTCCATCTGCACGACGCGTATTGTTGCGGGCGTGGGCGTCCCCCAGATCACCGCAATCAGCAACGTCGCCGAAGCCCTCGAAGGCACGGGCGTGCCGCTGATCGCCGACGGCGGCATCCGCTTCTCCGGCGACATCGCCAAGGCAATCGCCGCGGGCGCCAACTGCGTCATGATGGGCGGAATGCTTGCCGGTACTGAAGAAGCGCCGGGCGAAGTCATTCTCTACCAGGGGCGCTCTTACAAGGCTTACCGCGGCATGGGCTCTTTGGGCGCCATGTTTAAGGGCTCTGCCGACCGCTACTTCCAGGACAACAACTCCGGCAACCTCGATAAGCTCGTTCCCGAAGGCATCGAAGGCATGGTTCCCTTTAAGGGCTCCGTCACCACGATCCTTTATCAGATGGCGGGCGGCCTGCGCTCCTCGATGGGCTACTGCGGCTGCCGCACGATCGACGAGATGCGTGCGCGTGCCGAGTTCGTTGAAATCACGGCGGCGGGCTGGCGTGAAAGCCACGTCCACGACGTGAAGATCACGAAGGAAGCCCCGAACTACCGTCAGGAAAACTAAGAGGATCCCGCATCCGGGAACCACGGCGCAGGCGTTCAAACCCACTGACACCTGCGCCTTTTCGTTAAGATTTTTGTTAATTCACCGAGAACGCCACACATGCAGCACGATCGAATTCTCATTCTCGACTTCGGCAGTCAGGTCACACAGCTCATCGCACGCCGCGTGCGCGAAGCCCACGTCTACTGCGAAGTCCACCCCAATGATGTTTCCGCCGAATTCATCGCTCAGTTTGCACCGAAGGGCATCATCCTTTCGGGCTCGCACATGAGCGCCTATGAAGAAAGCAACGACCAGGTCTCTGACGCCGTCTTTAAGGCCGGCGTCCCGGTTTTGGGTATCTGCTACGGCATGCAGACGATGGCGCAGCAGCTGGGGGGCCGCGTTGAAGGCGGCACCAAGCGCGAATTCGGCTACGCCGAAGTACGTGCCCACAACCACACGAAGCTCCTGGAAGGCATTGAAGACTTTAAGGGCGCCAACGGCGAAGGCATGCTCAAGGTCTGGATGAGCCACGGCGACAAGGTCGCTCAGATGCCCGAAGGCTTTAAGGTGATGTGCTCGACGCCCTCGTGCCCCATTGCCGGCATGGCCGATGAAGCCCGCGGTTTTTACGCCGTGCAGTTTCACCCGGAAGTGACGCACACCGTCAAGGGCCGCGAAATTCTGAACCGCTTTGTTTTAAACATCTGCGGCTGCAAACCCGACTGGGTCATGGAAGACTACATCACCGAAGCCGTTGAAACGATCCGCCGAGAAGTGGGCACCGACGAAGTGATTCTGGGCCTTTCCGGGGGCGTCGACAGCTCGGTTGCCGCAGCGCTGATTCACCGCGCCATCGGCAAACAGCTCACCTGTGTGTTCGTTGATAACGGCCTGCTGCGCAAAAACGAGCGCGAACAGGTCCGCGAAACCTTCGAAAAGAACATGGGGTTAAAACTCATCGTCGTGGACGCTGTTGACCGCTTCATGAATGCTCTTGCGGGTGTCACCGATCCCGAAGCCAAACGCAAGATCATCGGCCGCGAGTTTGTAAATGTCTTTCAGGATGAAGCCGCCAAGCTCACTGCCGCGAAGTGGCTGGCTCAGGGGACGATCTACCCCGATGTGATTGAAAGCGCCGCCGCGAAAACGAAGAAAGCGAAGACCATTAAGAGCCACCACAATGTGGGGGGCCTGCCCGATACGCTGCACCTCAAACTTCTTGAACCGCTACGTTCGCTTTTTAAGGACGAAGTGCGTGAGCTCGGCGTCAAGCTCGGGTTGCCTGCCGAGATGGTTTACCGTCATCCCTTCCCGGGGCCAGGCCTCGGTGTGCGAATCCTCGGGGAAGTCAAGCGCGAATACGCCGACATTCTGCGTGAAGCCGATGCGATCTTTATCGATGAGCTGCGCGCAAGCGGCTGGTACGACAAGGTGAGCCAGGCCTTCGTGGTGTTCCTGCCGGTTAAAAGCGTGGGCGTCATGGGCGACGGCCGCACCTATGAATGGGTGGTGAGCCTGCGCTCGGTGCAGACAAGCGACTTCATGACCGCGAAGTGGTCGGAACTCCCCTATGAGCTTTTGGGCCGCGTCTCCAACCGCATCATCAATGAAGTCAAGGGCATCAACCGCGTCGTCTATGACGTCTCCGGCAAACCCCCTGCCACCATTGAGTGGGAGTGATCCCGCGTCTGGCACGGCCAGGCACCTGATGGCATAAAAAGCCGCTAAGCCCGCGTAATTGCGGGCTTTTTTGTATTTATGTCTGGCAGGGTCTGGCAACAGAAGGAAGCGCCAAGCACCGTTTGAGCATGGCATTAAAGCTGGTACTATCGACTGACGATGCCATGATGAAAGCCGATACCATGCAGCTATTTTTTGTGTTCTCATGGTATTGAATTTCACTAACTAATTGTTTTGTATAGAGAAAACACCATAAATTTGACGTTTTTTCAGCATGGTATCGAAAACGAAGAGGGACAAGGTACATGCTGACCGATACCAAGCTGCGCAATCTCAAGCCCAGGGACAAGCTCTACAAGGTAAATGACCGGGAAGGTCTCTATGTGGCCGTGACTCCAGCCGGCTCCATCTCGTTCCGTTACAACTACTCAATCAACGGAAGGCAGGAGACCATCACCTTTGGCCGCTATGGCGTCGGTGGCATTACCTTGGCTGAAGCCCGTGAGCAGTTGAATGACGCCAAGAAGATGGTTGCGGCTGGCAAGTCGCCGGCCAAGGAGAAGGCCCGCGACAAGGCGCGAGTGAAAGATGCGGAGACGTTTGGTGCCTGGGCGGAGAAGTGGCTGCGCGGCTACCAGATGGCCGACTCCACCCGCGATATGCGCCGTTCGGTCTATGAGCGCGAGCTAAAGCCGAAATTCGGCAATCAGAAGCTCATCGAAATTACGCACGAGGATTTGCGCGCGTTGACAGATGCAATTGTTGAGCGCGGTGCGCCTGCCACTGCTGTCCATGCCCGCGAAGTGGTGCTTCAAGTTTATCGGTGGGCCATCGAACGTGGTCAGAAAGTCGAAAACCCGGCAGAGCTAGTGCGCCCAACGAGCATTGCTAGGTTCGAGCCGCGCGACCGTGCATTGACGCCGGATGAAATTGGGCTGATGTACCAATACATGGAGCGCGTTGGAACTTCACCTTCGATTAGGGCGGCAGCCAAGTTATTATTGCTTACGATGGTTCGCAAGAGGGAACTGACCAACGCCAAGTGGAGTGAGATCAGTTTCAGTGACGCACTTTGGACGATTCCCAAGGAGCGGATGAAGCGCCGCAATCCACATTTGGTCTTTCTGTCCAGGCAGGCACTAGATATCTTCATCGCCCTCAAGACCTTTGCTGGTGGTTCGGAGTACGTCCTTCCATCGCGATACGACTCAGACGCGCCAATGAGCAGCGCGACGCTGAACCAGGTTCTTACACTGACGTACCGCCTGGCGCAGAAGGAAGGAAAGCCGCTAGCCAAGTTCGGGCCGCATGACTTGAGGCGCACGGCTAGCACGTTGTTGCACGAGGCCGGTTACAACACAGACTGGATCGAGAAGTGTCTGGCACACGAGCAGAGAGGTGTCAGAGCTGTTTACAACAAGGCCGAGTACCGTGAGCAGCGGGCGGCGATGTTGCAGGACTGGGCGGACATGATCGATGAATGGACTTTTAAGCGGCCGAAGGCGTGAGTCAGATGAGGGCAGATAGTGGGCTGCCTTCGGGGAAGTGACTATCGCCTCGGCTGTCTTGACATTTGAGGGGCGGGGCGTTTTAGCGGCTAAAAATTGTGACTGCTGCCGATGGGGTAAAGCCGGGCCGCATGGCCTGCGTGCCCGATGACTTGCGCGCCTCGATCCATTCTTCGATCTCTGCCAAATCCCAGGCAACGTTTCGGCTGGTGAGTGCGATTCGGCGAGGAAACTCTCCGCGCTGTTCCATGTTGAAGATCGTGCGCTCAGACAGCGGGATCATCGCCAATAGTTTCTTTCGATTGATGAGTATCTTACTTGTCGTAGCCTGCATCGTATGGCCTCTACCAGTCACTTGTGAACATGTGCCAAATGGTGCGGGACAAAGCATGCTGGTGTATGCCTATTTGTTGGCTATTTTGGTTGACAAGGGCGGATTCAAGACCCAAGTGCAACACCCCTAGGTTTAATGTGAGTTGATTCACAACTCACGGTACGCGGACAGCGGCGATCGTACCCCAAGCCCCTTGCGAGGGCGGTTGTTGATCTCATCGGCAATCGCATCCAACTGCTCTTGGCTGTAGATGCTCAAGTCCGTGCCTTTGGGCAGGTACTGCCTCACAAGGCCATTGGTGTTTTCGTTGGAGCCTCGCTGCCAAGGGCTGTGTGGGTCACAGAAGTACACTGCCATACCCGTGTTCTGGGTGAGTTGTTTGTGTAGCGCCATTTCTTTGCCTTGGTCGTGCGTCATGCTTTGGCGCATGGGCTGGGCAATGCCAAGCAGCTTGTCCGTGAAGGCTTGCATGACGTTGACTGCACTGGCCGGCTGGAACTCAGGGAGTTTGACCAGCATGAGCAAGCGGCTCGTGCGCTCGACCAAGGTCCCCACAGCGCTGGCGTTGCCAGCGCCCTTGATGAGGTCTCCTTCCCAGTGCCCTGGGAACTGGCGGGCTTCAATCTCGGGCGGGCGCATATGGATGCTGAGCATGTCCGAGATCTGGCCACGGCGGTCTTTGCCCTTGCTGCGAGGCAAGCGTTTGTTCTTCGCTTGGCGCAACGCTGCGATCAACTCTTTGCGCAACTCGCCCACTGGCTGAGCGTAGATGCAGTTGTAGATGGTTTCGTGTGACACGCGTAGCTCATGGCCTTTGGGATACAGGTGGGACAGTGTCAACGCAATTTGCTCAGGTGACCAGCGGCAGCGCAAGAAATGAACGACCAATTGCCATAGAAGGCTTTGCGGATGCAGCTTGGGCTGAGGTCTTGCGCAGCGCCTTCTTTGTTCGCTGCGCTGCTGAGCGGGTGTGCTTGCATATCCTTGCCCAGACACGCTGTTACGAGCAATCTCTCGACTGATGGTGCTGGCACAGCGGCCTAATACTCGAGCAATGCCACGTACGCTATAGCGCTGCTGTAGCAAGCTGGCGATGGTGAGACGATCTTCGGGTTGGAGTTGGCTGTATGGCGAACGACTTGCAGACATCTGCTGACCTTAACAGTTGCAGGTGTTGCAGTTCAGATTTGAATCCGCCAATGCCTATTAGGTTTTCTTAGGTCGAATACATCAGGAATTGATGCAAGTGCTTTAGATACTGCTTGGCGAGTCATTTTTTTTTGTTCATTCCCTTGCAGCTGGTTTGCTATTGCGGATTGATTGAATCCAGAATGTAAAAGGACAAGTATTTTTTTCTTGGTGTCCGACAGCTTGTTATCAACTATAAGACGCGCTAGATTGCGCAGTACGGCTTTGTCAGCTGGTTGTATTCCCTTGCGTAGCAGATAGCGGTAGTAATAGCTATCAACCAGCTGATCGCCCGATGCGGCTGCCTGCGGTGCAGATGGTCTGGCAGATTGGCGGCTAAGCCTTGCTAATTCAATTTCAAACTGATGGAGCGTCCGCTTTGCTTGTCTATATATAGGGTTCCACTCACCGTTCGAAAGTTTAGGACGATGCCTGTTGCAATACTGGTGGCTGAGTTCAAGCTTCTTGCGGTTTTCAAGCTCTACATCATTGATCTTTTCTTCAGCGACCGTGGCCATGAATGCGGCAAACTCGGAAAGGTTTCCGCAGAAAGCGCAAAAGCTGCATTTGCGTTCTGCATTAAGACTAACCCCCTTGACTGCTGTTGAGGTAAGCGGGCGTTTTCGGCCACAGTCATTAACCAAACCGATAAGGGATTCAAATGAGGCGACAAATCGTTGATCCCTAGTGGTTTGCTGGTCGCCTGTCTTAATGAACTGATTTAACAGCTGGCGTTGCACACGAACCATTGCATCAAAACCGATCAGTCGAAGTATTTCGCTGAACTCGGTTCCTGTTCCTGCGCCAGGGAAGTAAGCGGAGTAGCGTGCCGGCAGAGTTGCTAGGTAAGCACTTATGGCGGGATCAAGCAGTTCGTGGATCAGTCGCACAATGGAATATGGTTTCGAGGACATCGAGTATGGTTTCCAGTGCTCTCGAAAGTCTTTAATCGCCTTAGAAATACCAAGGGCGCATCCTTCCCAGATGGGAATGTAGTAAGGGCCTAGGCGTTTTTTCGCGTCTTCTTCACTTTCCATGTCAACCATTATTGACAACAAAGAGGCTTTTATCAAACCCATCACTGCGTAACCTTCGTTGTAATTCAGTTGATAACGGAGGTTTACGCAATGACGATAGAAGACACGCTGTTTCAGCGTTTCGGCCCGCTGTTGAGCATCGCGCAACTTGCTGCTGTTCTGGATCGTTCACCTGATGGATTACGAGTCAGCTTGCGTGCGACGAATGAATGGACTCAGCGGATCAATAAGGCCCGCTTGAAGATTGGCCGGCGGGTGTATTTCCGAACCTCGCAGATAGCCGAGGTGTTGAGTGACGAAGCCCTGTACTGTGTGGGAAGCTGAGAAATGGCGATTGATGTACTGGCTGCGTTCGAACAAGAGCCTCCAGTCCTGGATTTCATATGGCCTGGCTTCCTAGCAGGGACTGTAGGTGCTCTCGTTGCCCCGGGAGCTACGGGGAAAAGTTTTTGGGCGTTAGAAGCGGCTATGAGCATCGCATGCAGTGTTGCCGGAGCCGACCTCGTGGGCCTTGCTCCTGCACGCGCTGGGCGCGTGGTCTATCTGGCTGGGGAGGATCCACCAGCTGCGCTTGTGCGGCGCATTCACGCCATCGGTCAGCATCTTGGGAACACGGCTCGCCAAGCCATCGCAGAGAACCTTGCGCTTGAGTCGATCATGGGTAAGCGTTTGAACATCATGGATGATGCGCATTTGCTCCGTGTTATTGATTACAGTGCCGGGGCGCGGCTGATAGTGCTGGACACCCTGAGCCGCATTCACTCCCTCGACGAGAACAGCAATGGCAACATGTCACACCTTGTGGCCGTGTTGGAGCACATTGCGGCTACAACGGGGGCATCTGTGCTCTACCTGCACCATGTCAGCAAGGGCAGTGCCCGTGAAGGGCAGACCGATCAGCAGCAGGCAGCTCGTGGCGCGTCTGCGCTTATCGACAATGCTAGATGGTGCGGCTACGTTGCCCGTATGACCGAGCATGAGGCCAAGCGCCTCAGTGATCGTGCCCATGACCGGCAACCTATCGGCAACGATCGGCGCGGCTACTTCGTTCGTTTCGGCGTCAGCAAGCAAAACTACGACGCCACGCCGCTTGATCGCTGGTATATGCGACACGCTGGCGGGGTGCTGGTTCCGGTGGAGCTGTATGAGGCTAGCCGGAGAGATGAAAAGGGGCGTGACGGTCGGAGGCGAGGCGATGGCTTTTGACCTTACCCATGCCCAGCATGACCCTATGCACTGCCTGGTTCCTGGCTTGTTCCGCAGCCTTAAGCGCGGTGAACGGAAAAAGCTCAAACTCGATGTGACGTACTGTAGCAATGCTGAAAATGAACAAGTGCGGTTCGTCGGTTTTGAACCCCTTGGCGCGGATGACATGCGGTTGCTGCAAGGACTTGTAGCTCTTGGAGGGCCGAAGGGCATTATCCTGACTCCAGAGCCAAAAGCGGAATTGCCTAAGCAGCTTCGGCTATTCCTTGAGCCAAAGTTTGACGCTGCAGGGCAGGATGCGCTTGTTGTGCAAGAGAGCATGACAAAGCTACTAGCTGAAATCGGCCTGACTGATGGAGGTCTAAACGTTAAGGCGATTAAGGCCTGCTTGATGCGCATGGCCAATGTGACCGTGGTAGTTACCAAGGGGAGCAGGCAGAGGTCATTTCACTTGATGAGCTATGCGTTCGATGAGGAAGACGGGCGTTTGTTTGTTGCACTTAATCCTCAGATCACGGAGGCGATTCTGGGGAGGCGTCGGTACACCCGAATCGAGATGGCAGAGGTACGAGCACTTCAAACTGACCCGGCTCGTCTGATTCATCAACGGCTATGCGGCTGGATCGATCCTGGTAAAGCTAGGCGCGTTGAATTCGATACCCTAGCTGGTTACGTCTGGCCGGACCAAGCGAATGCAGAGGCCATGAGGAAGCGTCGCCAGAGGATCCATAAGGCTTTGGCCGAACTCATGGTCATTGGATGGAATGTGAGTGAATATGCGAAAGGAAAGTTGGAAATTCGCAGGCCGAAGCCCGTAGTAACGTTCACTAATGGGCACCTCTCAAAACCATCTTTTTCAAAAAATCGATCCAATTGAATCAACGGGTTACGAGTGAGTTTTTTGCGAATTTCAGGGGTTTTGAGAGATGCCCTAATGCTCCGTAGTAACGTTCCCGTTTATCCGTAGTAACGCTCCCGTTTATCCGTAGTAACGTTCCCTGCCTTGAGTCGAAAAACGTAGTAAAGGTGCGGAGTTAAGCCTAGTTTGTAAGGAGTATCTATGATCTTCTAAGATCATCCACTGGGCGCGGTACTTGCCGCCGCCTTATAGGGCGACGCCAAGTCCTTACCTTTTGGTGGCCTTCGGCCACTGAGTTTTACGCCAGAAGGGGAGTTAATCTTGGCGACTTCCTTGGCGGAGAAAATTTGTGCCCCCCAAGTGTCAATAGACAGGTGTTGTATGTTGTAGCGTGCTACAACATACAAAAGTTCAGTGGGTTCCTCTGCCGCCTTATGCGGTGGGCCTTCCTCTCCTTGCTCGTTGAATTGTGCGGCCCGATTTTCCAGGTCAGACTGCCACTGTTTAGGCTAGGTATGGTGTGCCACAGCGCGTCTGACGATACTGCCAGTCCTAGTTTGGTCTACCACTGCCGCACGATGCTCAATCTTGGATTGCAGCTCTGACAGTGCTGTTCACTTATTGACACTTGAGGGGCGGCAGGGCTGGGTGCCTTCTTGACTTCCCTCTTGGCGTTTAACTTATGAGGTTCCGTCTCCGTTGCGGCGTGGTTACATGTGTCGTGGACTCAATGTCAACCATTTCGACCAATTATTAGGGGTTTGTGTTGGCTAAAACTCCATAACCTTCGAAGTGGTTCAGTTAATAACGGAGGTTTACGGATATGTCGACGATGGAACACAGCTATCCCGACGAGCTGGCCGCACGGCTTGCTCTTCAGCAGAAGACCTCACAAATAAAGCGTAGGGACTACCTGGCCGCTTTCATGGCGGCGCGTGCGGACGTTAAGGAGGCGATGGAGGCCGGCTACGCTCTCAAGATCATCTGGGAGCACATGCGCGAGATCGGGCGAATCCCTTTCCGCTATGAGACGTTCCTGAAATACGTTCGCCAGCACATCACTAATGCGCCGCCTGGCTCCACGGCTCAGTGCACGAAGTAAGCAATGTCCCATACTCAATCGCTGCAAGCGCATGGCTGAAACGCTATTACCAGCCTCTTGGATCGCTACAAGCACGCGGATGTTGGAAATTTCCGTTGGTTTTCCCGCTGCTGGCGCGCTATTGCGAAGCGATGGTGCGGTTACAGCGCGAAATTCGATGCGCCATACGAGGGAAAAACAATGCCGTAAGGCGGGCAGGATGTGTGAAGTTAGCTAACCGGCGAGCCGGCTATCTATCTTCACTTCCCCTTATTCGCGCCGGGGTCGCTCAACGGGGAAATCCTGCTCTGCGAGGCAGTCGGCTGCCGCCGACCGAAGGACGAATCATTGAGCGTTTTAGCGGCTGGCTTGGGCTTTATCAACTCTTGGGGGGGGGCATAAGGCCAGAGACACCTCGTGAGAGCCAAGAACAGAATCACCGAAGTCCGGGCCTCAGTGCCCAGGGCGATACCGATTAGCTAGTGGCGTAGCTCTTCGATGAAACCTTGCCGTGAGCAAGCGCGAGCTTGGTCAAGGCATTGCCTTTCTTTCATTGAATGGAGATTGCTACTATGACGCACGTCCGTTTTTTAGCTGCTAAAACCGCGCTCGCCGCTGCCCTGGCCGGCAGCATCATCACCCCAGTGCAGGCTGGTATTCCCGTCATCGACGGAACCAACCTGGCGCAAAACATCATGACGGCCATCGAGTCGGTGGCCCAAACGCTCAAGCAGATTGAGCAATATCAGACCCAACTCCAGCAGTACGAAAACCAGCTCCAGAACACGATGGCACCGGCTGCGTATATCTGGGATCAAGCGCAAGCCACGATCAACGGGCTGATGAATGCTGTCAACACGCTGGACTACTACAGGAATCAGCTCGGCAGTGTCGATGCGTACCTGGGCAAGTTCCAGGACGTGGCCTACTACCGTGGTTCGCCTTGCTTCTCAGCGGCTGGGTGCTCGGATGCAGAGCGCGCCGCGATGGAGCAAAACCGCCGTCTAGCGAGCGAAAGCCAGAAGCGGGCGAACGATGCGCTTTTCAAGGGCCTTGAGCAACAGCAGCGCAACCTTACTGCGGACTCTCGCCAGCTCGAACGGCTCCAGTCGGCAGCGCAGGGTGCGACCGGCCAGATGCAGGCCATCGGCTTCGCCAATCAGCTCGCCGCCAACCAGGCAAACCAGCTTCTGCAAATCCGTGGCCTCCTGATCGCGCAGCAGAACGCCGCGACCGCCAGGATGCAGGCTCAGGTCGACCTAGAGGCGCAACAGCAGGCCGCTGGCGCGACTTCCCGGGAGTCCAGGATCGAGCGCACGGCCAGCCCGAAGAACTGGCTCGAACTGACCCGCTGACGGAGGCCCTGCACCATGAAGAAAGCGATGCTCCTTGCCGGCCTCGTCTTGGTGCTGGTGGCTGGTTGTGACAACAAGCCGGCCATCCCGCCCATGCCCGAGGTCAATGACACTAATTGCCAGATCGAGGCGATCAAGAAAATCGAGGACAGGGCCACGCGCGAAAAATTCGCCGGGCTGTGCTCGCGCCGGTCGCCGGCCAGCGGCGGCATCGCGCCGACCGAAAAGCCCATGAACTGGCTCGAACTGGCCGACCCGAAAGATAGGGAGGTGAAGCCATGAAAGCACTGCACAAGGCGGCGCTGATCGGCGTCACCCTCGCGCTTTATTCCACCGCTGCATCGGCCCAGCTCACCAACCAGGGAATGCTTGACCAGGTGGTGACGGAGTTCGCTACGCGGGCCTCGGCCTGGCAGACGGTGGTGATGAATGCCGCTATGTGGCTGTTCTGGACGTTGGGCACTATCTCGCTGGTTTTCACGTTCGGCTTTATGGCGTTGCGCAAGGCCGACATTGGCGAGTTCTTCGCGGAGTTCATCAGGTTCATCCTGTTCTTCGGCTTCTTCCTCTGGCTGCTGCACAACGGCCCGACCTTCGCCAACTCGATCATCCAGTCCCTGGCGCGGATCGGTGAGCAGGCATCCGGAGTGGCATCGGTGACGCCATCGGGCATCGTGGATGTGGGATTCATGATCCTCAAGCAGGCGCTCAAGAACTCATCGGTTTGGTCGCCCGTAGATAGCTTCATCGGCGTGGCCTTGAGCGTCGGCATTCTGATCCTGCTTGCAGTTGTTGCGGTGAATATGTTGCTGCTGCTCGTCTCGGGCTGGCTGCTGATGTACGCCGGCATCTTCTTCCTCGGCTTCGGCGGTTCGCGTTGGACGTCCGACATGGCGATCAACTACTACAAGACCGTGCTGGGCGTGGCCGTGCAGATCATGACGATGGTGCTCCTGGTCGGCATCGGGAACGACCTGCTGTCCAGCTTCTACGCCAGGATGAATACAGGCACGCTGAACTTTGAAGAGCTGGGCGTGATGCTGGTTTTCTGCGTGGCTTTGCTCATGCTGGTCAATCGCGTACCGCCGTTGGTCGCGGGCGTCATTTCCGGTACAGGCATTGGGAACGCTGGCGGCATCGGCAACTTTGGCGCAGGAGCTGCCATCGGTGCAGCTATGGGAGCGGCGAGCATGGCCGCTGGTGCGGCTGGAATGGCTGGTTCAGCCATCATGGGGGCTGCAACGTCAGCCGCTGGTGGTGCCTCGGCGATCAAAGCAGCGTTTGAGAAGGCGGCAGGTAGTGCTGGCGGCGGTAGCGGAGAAATTCCATCTTTTGGTGGGTTTGGTGGTGGTTCCGGTGCTGGCAGCTCGGGTGACGCCGGAACCGGCAGCACGCCGTTCTCACAAGCTGCCGGCTTTGGTAGCAGCTCTGGCGGCGACCAGGGCGGTAGCAGCGCCTCGAAGGGCGGCAGCAAGAGCGAGAACAAGGGCGGCAAGACCGATCCGAAGCCCAGCGGGGCAGAACAGATCGACACGCCGAGCCAGTCCGCGCCGAAATTCGGCGGCGATAGCCTGGCAGCGGGTTCCCCTGATGCAGATCTCGAATCCGAAGTAGCCGCGTTCGTGAATCGAGACGAAGGGACAAAGGAGGTATGACGATGACGCCAAGAAGGAGTTTTTTCGACTGCCTGGAAGAGACAGCGCCGCAATCTGATGCGGTGTCGTTTGAACCAGTTGGCAATCAGTCGTGCGAGGTCGATGCCTCGATGGAGGTGGCTGCGTTCGTTCAACACCGGGCATCGGTCATCGAGACTTTGCCGGACTCTGCTGGAGAGTGCCGCAAGGCAAAAAGCGTGACCGGCACGACGGAGCGTTCCCCGTTCGCTGAGGTGGCCGGCTACTACTAACACGCCGAGCATCAGGGAAAGGGCGGCTCCTGGCCGTAATGCCTTTCACTTAAGGAATTTCACCTCTGTCACGGAGGCGTTGAGATCACCAAGTTAGGCGCTCAAGCTACAAAAAAGCCTCATTATTGAACTCTCAATGAGCCAAGAATGTGGCTTTTTCCGCTTAAGTGAACGGCATTAGGCTCCTGGCCGCCCTTTTCGCGTCTAGACAGTATTGCCAGGAATGGCTCTGCTTTGCTCTTCCTTGGCGTCCAACAACGGCCAGAGAAGTAGCTGGCTCAGGCTGTGCGCCTGGTTCAGCAAGCCGGCAAGTGGCCTACCCATCGCTTCATCGGCCAGCCACGAGCGCAGCAGCTCGCCTGCTTCGTCGCGGGCCTCCAGTCGCCCATCTTCAAACATCCAGATAGCAGTCATCGTACTTACCTTGTTTCCGGGAACAGTCCCAAGGAGAACCGTACTGTCACGACTAGCCTAGCGCGGCCCTTTAGCCGCTAAAGGGGTGCTGATGTTCATCAAACGGTGGTTTGCTGGACAAGTCAAAGTAGCGCGCTTTGTGTTCGTGAAAGCCGTCTATGAATGTTAATATCGGCGTCAAGTTTTCAATGTCCTGGATGCGTCCATGAATCAACGCATAGGATACGCCCGCGTATCGACTGACGATCAGCACCTAGACCTGCAGCGCGACGCGCTCCAGCAGGCTGGATGCTGTGTGATCTACGAAGAAGCGGCTAGCGGCAAGAACACGACTCGACCAGAACTTGAACAGTGCCGTAAGGCACTACGGGCAGGGGACACCCTGGTGGTGTGGCGCCTGGATCGGCTCGGGCGCAGCCTGCCAGACCTGGTGCAGATCGTGACCGATCTTGAGCAGCGAGGCATTGGCTTCGAAAGCCTGTCAGAAAAAATCGAAACCGGCAGCGCGGCGGGCAAGCTTATTTTTCATGTGTTCGCAGCGCTGGCCGAATTTGAGCGCGGTTTGATCCGAGAACGGACGCAGGCTGGGCTGGCCGCAGCGCGTGCCCGTGGCCGCGCCGGTGGCCGCAAGCCGAAGCTGGATGAACAGCGGGTGAGAGAGATCAAAGCACTTTTGCGCGACCCTGACATTCAGGTTTCGGAAGTGGCGCGTCGGTACGGAATCTCTCGTACCACACTCTATAAGTACGTAGGGGTCATAAAGCCCCGTGAAAAGAATAGCCAGAAGTGATCGGGAGCCTATGAAGCTAATCCAAAACACCGGCACACAGCGCGTCATCGATTTGATGAAGCCCCACCTCAAGCACGGCAGCCAACTCGACTGTGTAACCCCTTCGCTCTCTCTTTACGCCTTCGCGGAAATCCGGGAGGCGTTGTCCGCTCTGGATCGAGTCCAATTGATCGTGCCTCCAGATAACGAGGCTCTTGAACTCTTGGGAACGGAGGGCGACCGTGCAGCGCGCAATCGTCTGCAGGCACGTTGGCTGGCCAATCAGTGCGCGAAATGGATCAGTGAAAAAGTAGCGCTCCGGCGGGCACCGAGGTCGGTGCCACAGGGGGCTGCTGTCATGCGCGGCCCGGACGGGGCGCCTGCACAAGTGGTTCTGGGCTCCTTTGCGTTCAACACATCTGGCCTTGGCCTGACGCCAGGCAATCCATTGAACCTGATTCAGGCGTCAGAAACGGCCGAGGAAGCCGCGCAGCTCGCCCAATGGTTCGAGCACCAGTGGGCAGCCTTGCGAACTGCTGCTTCAACCGACTCCGAGGGTCAGGGAGAAGAGCGCGAATCCGTTCTTGAGGCGTTGCGAGCCCTTGGCGAACACCGCGATCCATACACCGTCTACACGCTGATATTGCATCACCTGTTTGGTGATAGCGGTGACGAAATGGACGAGGACCGAATCGTCAAGTCCGCTACCGGTATCCGCAATACGGTGGTGTGGAAGAAGCTGTTCAAGTTCCAGCGTGATGGCGTAGTTGGCGCCATTGACAAGCTGAACCGCTTTGGTGGTTGCATCATCGCGGACAGCGTCGGCCTCGGTAAAACCTTCGAAGCTCTGGCGATCATCAAGTACCACGAGCTGCGCAACGACCGTGTTCTGGTGCTGGCGCCGAAGCGTCTGCGCGACAACTGGACACTCTACAAAGCCAACGACAAGCGCAACATTCTCGCGGCGGACCGCTTCAACTACGACGTCCTGAACCACACCGACTTGTCGCGCGACGGTGGCACCTCTGGCGACATTGATCTGGCGCACGTGAACTGGGGCAACTACGACCTGGTGGTGATCGACGAGTCGCACAACTTCCGCAACAAGGCGACACACAAGGGCAAGGAGTCACGCTACGACCGCCTGATGCGTCGGATCATCAGGGAAGGGGTCAAGACCCGCGTCCTCATGCTGTCGGCCACGCCGGTCAACAACCGGCTTGCAGACTTGCGCAACCAGATCGCCTTTGTCACCGAAGGTGATGACACCGCCCTGCTGGAACACGGCATCGCCAGTATCGAGGCGACCACCCGCAAAGCCCAGGCCCAGTTCAACCGCTGGTTGGCGATGGACGAGTCCGAAAAAACGCCGTCGAAGCTGGTTGAAATGTTGGGTTTCGACTATTTCACGCTGCTGGATCACCTCACCATTGCCCGCTCGCGGCGGCACATCGAGAAATACTACGGCACCAGTGAGACTGGCCGTTTCCCAAATCGCCTTCCGCCAATCAACATCAAAGCGGATGTTGATCTCGCCGGCGAGTTCCGCGCAATCCGGGACATCAATCTGGAAATCCGCCGCCTCACACTGGCCAGTTATGCGCCGCTGCGCTATGTCCTGCCACACAAGCAGGCTGCTTATGACGCCAAGTACAGCACTCAGGTCCGCGGCGGCGAGGGCTTCTTCCGCCAGGTGGATCGCGAAGAGAGCCTGATTCACCTGCTTCGCGTCAATGTGCTCAAGCGTATGGAAAGCGCGGTGTCGTCCTTCACGCTGACGGTCCAAAGGCAGCTTAGGGATGTGGAAGCCACCTTGGCCCATATTGAATCGCACACGGACGAGCTTGAAGAAATCGACATCGCCGATGTCGACATAGACGACCCGGCTTTCGAGGCGCTGCTCGTCGGGCGCAAGATCAAGGTGCTGCTCGACGATGTTGACCTGATTCGCTGGAAACAGGATTTGATCGAGGACCGCAACCGGCTGGCCACACTGCTGGCGGCGGCCAAACAAGTGGATGCCGCCCGTGACGCAAAACTGGCTACGCTGCGCCAGATGATCGAAGACAAGTGCCGCCACCCCATCAACACACTGGATGGCAAGAGCAACCAGAAAATCATCGTATTCACCGCCTTCTCGGACACTGCGCATTACCTCTACGAGCAGCTCGCCCCCTGGGCCAAAAGCACGCTGGGTATTGACGCCGCACTGGTGACCGGCAGCGCCGGCATTCAGACCACCTTGCCCGGCTTGCGCAAGAGCATGAGCGGCGTGTTGTCGGCGTTCGCCCCTCGCGCCAAGGAGCGCCCCGAAGAGCTCGCCGCAGAAGGCGAGATCGACTTGCTGATCGCCACCGACTGCATTTCCGAAGGTCAGAACTTGCAAGACTGCGACTGGCTGATCAACTACGACATCCACTGGAACCCGGTTCGCATCATCCAGCGCTTTGGTCGTATCGACCGTATTGGCTCACCCAACCAGTGCATCCAGCTGGTCAATTTCTGGCCCAACATGGAGCTGGAGGAATACATCAATCTGGAGCAGCGGTTCAGCGGCCGCATGGTGCTGCTCGACATCTCCGCCACCGGCGAAGAAAACCTGATCGAGCAGCAATCCGGCAACCCGATGAACGATCTGGAGTACCGGCGCAAGCAACTGCTCAAATTGCAGGACACCGTCATTGACATGGAAGATCTGTCCACCGGGGTGTCGATCACCGATCTGACCCTGACCGACTTCCGCATCGATCTGGCGCAGTACCTGAAGGCGCACCCCGGTAAACTCGACACCCAGCCGCTCGGCACCTATGCCGTGACGACCACCCTGGATGCCGATATTCCGCCCGGAGTGATCTTTTGCCTGCAAGCCTGTGGTCCGGCGGCCGACAAAGCCAAAGAGTCTGACTACCCCTTGGCACCGCATTACCTCGTTCATGTCGGTGATGACAGCGCCGTATTGCTGCCTTACCCCCAAGCCAAGCGCATCCTCGACCGCCTCAAGCGTCTCGCGCTTGGGCGTGAACTCCCTGACGCCGGTGCCTGTGCGAAATTCGACAAAGCGACCAAACAGGGCGAAGACATGCGCCATGCCCAGAAGCTGCTCGCCGCAGCAGTCGCCTCGGTTGCTGGCAAGAACGAAGAGCGGGCGGTTGCCAGCCTGTTCACCCCGGGTGGCACCCACGCCATTAAAGGCGAGTTTGCCGGTAGCAACGACTTCGAGGTGGTGGCGTTTATGGTGATCCTGCCGGAGAGCGAAGCGCTATGACGGTCAGCCCCACATCAACCCTCTCGGTGCAAACCCTTATCGACGCCTTGCGCTTGCCCGAGAGTTGCCGGGTAGATCAGCGCGTCCCCAAGAAGTTGCTGCTGGAGAATGGTGCCCCCACGGCGGCAGACAAGCGCCTGATCACGGAGGCCATCGAAGAGATCCAATGGGTCGCTGCGCTCAAGCCCAACACCATCGGCGTGCCCGACTACAGGGATACGCTGCGTGAGTACCTGGAGATCGCTGTGCTGGCAGTGACTGTGCGGGGCGTCGTTAAACCTGCAAGTCACTCGCGGCTCGCCGAGCTGGTGCACCGAGCCGTGCCTTATCCGGTGCTGTTGCTGCTGGTAGCACCACAGATGGGAGGGCAATCGTTGACCCTGTCGCTGGCCCACAAACGCTGGGCACAGAACGAGGCCGACAAAGTCGTGCTCGACGGCAGCCCGATATCAGTAACGGTAGCGGTGCCGACATCAAACACAGCGTCGACCTCACTGACCGGGGTCAACGCGGCGGATTCCTTTCACCCTGATCCCGTAGCCGTTGCCGACGTGGAGAATGCGTTCATCCAGTCGCTGTCAGTCACGCGGCAACCACAGGCCACGCTGCACGCCCTCTATCAAGGCTGGGTGGATTGCATGCAGGCCTTGCTCGCCGCCCGGTTGACGGGAAGCTACCAAACCCCGGCAACCCCGGAGCAGGCTGCGGCGCGTCGGCAAGCCTTGGCTGATTGTGAGCGGCTGGAGGCTGAAGTCAGCCGTCTGCGGGCGCAAGCAGCGAAAGAAAAACAAATAGCGCGTCAGGTGGAACTGAACCTGACGCTCAAGCGCGTGCAGGCCGAGCTGGCCACCGCGCGCCAACAACTTTGAAGATTGAAGAATGACGGAGAGCATCATGGAAAAGATCACGGCAGCCAGCCCCGAGGCCCAGTCCGCCGACCTGGTGGCGGGCAATATAGAGCAGCTCAAGGCCCTGTTCCCGGAACTCATTACTGAAGGTCCGAACGGAACGGCGGTAAACGTGGATGTGCTCAAGGCGTTGGTGGGTGACCATACCGTCACCGATGCTGATGAGAAATACGGCCTCAACTGGCACGGCAAGCGCCGCGCCCGGCAATTGGCCCTGACACCGAGCACCGGCACGCTGCGCCCCTGCCCGGACGAGAGCGTGGATTGGGACACCACCCAGAACCTGATGATCGAGGGCGACAACCTCGAAGTGCTCAAGCTGCTGCAGAAGAGCTATGCCGGCAAGGTCAAGCTGATCTATATCGATCCGCCCTACAACACCGGCAAGGACTTTGTGTACCCGGACAACTTCCAGGACAACATCAAGAACTATCTGGAGCTGACCGGGCAGGTGGAAGGCGGGCAGAAGATCAGCAGCAATACCGAAGCCAGCGGGCGTTTTCATACCGACTGGCTGAATATGATATATCCGAGGTTGAAGCTGGCGAGGAATTTATTGCGCGATGATGGGGTATTGATGGTGTCAGTTGATGATGCTGAAATCGATCACATGAAATCTGTCTGCACAGATATTTTCGGCGAAGAAAACATGCTGGCCATACTCATATGGAATAAGCAACACTCCCAGCAGCAAGGAGTTTTCAAACGCTACCATGAGTATGTAATTGCACTCGCGAGAAATGCTTCATTAATCGGAAACATCTCCGGTGGTGAGGGCGAAATCGATGCAGGCGCATTAAAGAAGATATCTGCCGCAAACCCTGCAAGCACGTTCGATTTTCCAGCCGGCGTGCGATTTGATGCCACAGACGGATTTGAGCTTACTGGCACATACGGCGACTCGGAGCAAGTAACAGTCGTTTCTGGAAGACTAGTTTGCAAGAATGGGAAGACGGCATTACCAGTTACGCTTAGCGCAGGCTGGACTCAAAAAATCAAATGACATCTTGGTTTTCTGGGCAAGAAACATACGACACGAAAGACCAAAAGGTTGTTGAATTTTATTTCACCGGAACGGGAAAGCTGAAGTGCAGAAAAGAGCGTTCAAAAATTACGCCACCTTCACTGTTGCCTGAATATGGAATGGTGAGCGAACAGACTAGCTATCTTGAACAGTTGATGGGGGCTGCGGTATTTCAGAATCCTAAGCCAGTCAACATGATTGCGGACTTTGTATCTTGGTTTGCAAATTCCGATGATTTGGTGTTGGATTTTTTTTCCGGTAGCGGAACAACGGGCGAGTCTGTGCTCAGAGTCAATTCCACGAATGGCGGCAGCCGCCGCTATATTCTGGTTCAACTCCCCGAACCGCTGGATCCGGACAATAAAGACCAGAAAACTGCCGCCAATTTCTGTGACCAACTCGGCAAACCCCGTTCAATCGCCGAACTCACCAAAGAGCGCCTGCGCCGCGCCGCCGCCAAGGTCAAAGCCGACAACCCGCTGTTTGCCGGCGATACCGGCTTCCGCGTCTTCAAGCTTGACCACTCCAATATCCGTGCGTGGAATCCGAAGCCAGACAACTTGGAAGCTACGCTGTTCGATCATCAGGATCACCTGCTCGAAGGCCGCAGCGAGGCCGATGTGCTCTACGAACTGCTGCTCAAGCTCGGCCTCGACCTGTGCGTACCCATCGAGCAGCGCACCATCGCGGGCCGTGAGGTGCATGCCGTGGGTGGCGGCGTCTTGATGGCCTGTCTTGCCGAGCAGATTACCGGCGAGCAGGTGGAGCCGCTGGCCCAAGGCATTATCGACTGGCACAAGGAACTGGCGCCCGCCGGTGACACGACCTGCGTGTTCCGCGACAGCGCCTTTGAAAACGATGTCGCCAAGACCAACCTCGCCGCCATTCTGGAGCAGCACGGCATCCAGAACGTGCGTAGTCTGTGAGGGGCCAGATGATGCAGCCTTATGTGCCCGATAGCTTGCTACTGGATAATCTGGATTACCGCCTGTTGTTGCCGCTGGTTGGGCAGGCCAACGCCGCGCTCGCCCGATATGACGGTTTGTTACAGGGCATTCCCAACCCGGCGGTGATGCTGTCACCACTGACCACACAAGAAGCCGTGTTGTCTTCAAAAATTGAGGGCACCCAGGCAACCGTGGACGAGGTACTGGAACAGGAGGCTGGCTTGCTCAAGGAGGGTGAGAAGTATCAGGATATTCAGGAAATCTCCAATTACCGCCAGGCCTTGTTCAGGGCCCGCGAATACCTGCTCGACTACCCCATTTGCTTGGGTTTCATCTGCGAGCTGCACCGTATTTTGATGAGCAGTGTGCGAGGTCAGGATAAAAACCCGGGCGAGTTCCGGCGCGACCAGAACTGGATTGGCCGTCAAGGGTGCACCCTGGAGCAGGCGACTTTTGTCCCACCTAACCCCTTGCAGCTTTTGGATTATTTACAGGCATGGGAGCAGTATCTTGACCATGATGACGTGGATTTTCTGATCCAGACTGCCATTGTCCATGCACAGTTTGAGTTACTGCACCCATTCAAAGATGGTAACGGGCGCATTGGCCGCATCCTGATTCCACTGTTCCTGTACCAAAAGCGGGCACTGTCGCAGCCGATGTTTTATCTCTCCGAGTATCTCGAGAATCACCGGGAAGAGTATTACCAGCGGCTCAAGGCAATCTCTTCCGAGCAGGACTGGGATGGCTGGATCGCCTTCTTTTTACGCGCCATCATCGAGCAGGCCGGACAGAACATCGGACGGGTAGAGGCAATCAAGTCCCTTTACGATGAGATGAAAGTCGCTATTCAGGAAACCACGCATTCGCAGTATTCCGTGCACTTGCTGGACGCCATCTTCAGCAAGCCCATCTTCCGTACTTCAGATCTGGCACAAAAGCTGGTTGCCGAATACGGAATTCACGAAAAAACCGCCCCGGCACTGTTACGACAATTACGCGATGCCGGCATTTTACGGGAGTTGCAAGCGGGCAGTGGCCGCCGCGCTGCGACCCTTTGTTTCCCTCGGTTGATTAATCTGGCCGAGGGTCGGGAGGTACTATGAGTTTTTTGAGTAGCGTCAGGACTCCACAAAATCATTTGTGGAGTCTATTTTTTATCCTGGACTCCGCTAGCGTAGTAGTGGAGCTTAGCAACTCCACAAGTGCCGCCACTGGCGTGCAGGACAAAACGGCAGGTCAGCCGTTTTGCATAGCCGCAGGCTGCCTGCAGGGTGGCATACAGGGAGGTGGTGCGCTATGAAACTTCACTTCGAGCCCAACCTCGACTACCAGATGCAGGCCATTGAGGCCGTGTGCGACCTGTTCCGTGGTCAGGAGGTGTGCCGCACCGAGTTCACGGTGACGATGAAGGCGCCAATGCCGGTGGGGGGCGACCTTTTTCCCGGAACCCAGCCCGAGCAAATGACCCTGGGCCTGGCCGAGTCGGATCTGGGTGTTGGTAACCGACTGACCTTGCTGGACGATGAACTGCTGAAGAATTTGAATGACGTGCAGTTGCGCGGAGGCCTGCCGCCTTCCGGTTCACTGACTTCCGGTGACTTCACCGTGGAGATGGAAACCGGGACGGGCAAGACCTACGTCTACCTGCGCACGATCTTCGAGCTGAACAAGCGCTACGGCTTCACCAAGTTCGTGATTGTGGTGCCGTCGGTGGCGATCAAGGAGGGCGTCTACAAGACCCTGCAGATCACCGAGGATCACTTCAAGGGGCTCTACGCGGGCGTGCCCTTCGATTACTTCCTCTACGACTCCGGTAAGCTCGGGCAGGTGCGCAATTTTGCCACCAGCTTGAACATCCAGATCATGGTGGTGACCGTCGGTGCCATCAACAAGAAGGACGTCAACAACCTCTACAAGGACAGCGAGAAGACCGGTGGAGAAAAGCCCATCGATCTGATCAAGGCGACCCGGCCCATCGTCATTGTGGACGAACCCCAGAGTGTGGATGGAGGCCTCGAGGGGCGTGGCAAAGAGGCCCTGGATGCGATGAATCCACTCTGCACGCTGCGCTATTCCGCGACCCATGTGGACAAGCATCACATGGTGTTTCGCCTCGACGCCGTCGATGCCTACGAGCGCAAGCTGGTCAAGCAGATCGAGGTGGCCTCGGCGACAGTGGAGGAGGCGCACAACAAGCCTTTCGTGCGGTTGGTATCGGTGGCCAACAAGCGCGGGACCATCAGTGCCAGGGTCGAACTGGATGTGGCCACGGCCAGCGGTGTGAAGCGGCAGGAGATCACCGTGTCCGATGGCGACGATCTGGAGCAACTTGCCAAGCGCCCGATCTATGCCGATTTTCGCGTCGGCGAGATCAACACGGCCAAGGGGCATGAGTTCATGGAGCTGCGTTACCCCGGGGGCGAAGTGTTCTTGAGGCCGGGTCAAGCCCACGGTGATGTGGATGCGCTGGCCGTACAGCGTGAGATGATCCGCCGCACGATTCGCGAGCATCTGGACAAGGAAAAGCGCCTGCGACCGTTGGGCATCAAGGTGCTGTCGCTATTTTTCATCGATTCGGTGGACAGGTACCGCCAGTACGATGGGGATGGCCAGCCGGTCAAGGGTGTGTATGCCCAGATATTCGAGGAGGAATATCGCCGTGCCGCCAAGCTTCCGGCCTACCAGAGTCTCTTCTCCGAGATCGACCTGGACTCCGCCGCAGAGGAAGTGCACAACGGCTATTTCTCCATCGACAAGAAGGGCGGCTGGACCGACACCGCCGAGAACAATGCGGGCAACCGGGAGAATGCCGAGCGCGCCTACAACCTGATCATGAAGGAGAAGGAGAAGCTGTTGTCGTTCAGCACGCCGCTGAAGTTCATCTTTTCCCACTCAGCGCTGAAGGAAGGCTGGGACAACCCCAACGTGTTCCAGATCTGCACCCTGCGCGACATACAGACCGAGCGCGAGCGACGTCAGACCATTGGCCGCGGACTACGGCTGTGCGTTAATCAATCTGGCGAGCGGGTGCGGGGCTTCGACGTCAATACGCTCACCGTGATTGCGACCGAGAACTACGAGCAATTTGCCGAGAACCTGCAGAAGGAAATCGAGGCAGACACCGGTATACGCTTCGGCATCGTTGAGCAGCACCAGTTCGCGATTATTGCAGTACCGGGGGCTGACGGTGAGGCCGTGGCCCTGGGAGTCGAGAAGTCGAAGGCGCTGTGGGAACACCTGAAAGCTGCCGGCCACATTGATGCCAAGGGCAAGGTGCAGGATTCATTGAAAACGGCACTGAAGGACGGCACCTTGGCGTTGCCCGCCGAGTTCGAGGCGCAGAAAGCCCAGATCGTCGAAGTGCTGCGCAAGGTGTCGGGCCGCCTGGAGATCAAGAATGCCGATGAGCGCAAACAGGTTCCACTGCGCAAAGGCCAGGATGGCAAGGCGATATACGTGAGTGACGAGTTCAAGGCGCTGTGGGACCGCATCAAGCACAAGACAACCTATCGCGTGCAATTTGACAACGCCAAGCTGATCACTGATTGCATCAGCGCTCTGCAAAAGGCGCCTGCGATTGCGAAAGCGCGCCTGCAATGGCGCAAGGCTGATATCGCCATCGGCAAGGCGGGTGTTCAAGCGACCGAGAAATCGGGGGCAGCGACGGTGGTGTTGGACGAAGCGGATATCGAACTGCCGGACTTGCTGACGGACCTGCAGAACCGAACCCAGCTCACCAGACGCACCATCGTCAGCATCCTGACCGGAAGTGGGCGCCTGGACGACTTCAAGCGCAACCCGCAGCAGTTCATAGAGCTGGCTGCCGAGACCATCAATCGCTGCAAACGGATGGCCCTGGTCGACGGTATCAAGTACCAGAAGTTGGGCGACCAGCACGTCTACGCGCAGGAGCTGTTCGAGAAGGAAGAGCTCACTGGCTATCTCAAGAACATGCTGATGGATACCCAGAAGTCGATCTACGAGCACGTGGTGTACGACTCGACCACCGAGCGGGATTTCGCCGATGGGCTGGAGAAGAACGACGCCATCAAGCTCTACGCCAAGCTTCCGGGCTGGTTCAAGGTGCCTACACCGCTGGGCACCTACAATCCCGACTGGGCTGTGCTGGTGGAAGAGGATGGTGCCCAGCGGCTGTATTTTGTGGTGGAAACCAAGAGTAGCCTGTTCACCGACGACCTGCGTGACAAGGAGAGCGCCAAGATCGAATGCGGCAAGGCGCATTTCAAGGCGCTGGCAGTTGGTGAGAACCCTGCCCGATATGTGGTTGCACGCTCGGTTGGTGATCTTATGGTCGAGGTGGCGAAGGGGTAGATGGCTATCGTTGTTACGCCGAGATGAGACAGCTTGATCAGCAGGCGCCTCAAGCGCTCGGCAACGGATGCTTGAGGCGCAGATTTTCTAGCCACTAGACCGGAGAAATGAGCATGACGCACCTGATGAATCAAACTGGCTCGGCCGAGCCGTGTTTCATCACCGACGGCCCGCCGTCCAATGACCTGCCAATCCCTCCGCACCGGACGATGAACTTGCCGCAAATCCTGGCGAGCCTCACCGATGCCAAATTGGCGAGATGGCCCGGCGACCTGGCCGACGCCGAGCGGGAGAAACGGTGCAAGGCTGGAGGTTGAACGCTATCCGATGACTTCTCTTGGCGTTACATGGTATTTTTCATGGCATCAGGCTTGGCTATGAGCATGGTGCGTTGATTTATAAAGAAATTTATTTGCAAATGATAATCGAATGGGAATAAGCGCTTTAAGTGCTTTCACGCCCTGTCGGTACCAAGCCGGCAGGGCTTTTTTTTCTTTGACCGGTCAATGCCAGAGAATCCGCCCGGTCTCGGGTTTACGGATGGCGGGAAAGCGCTTTAAGTACTGCTCAAAGACTTCGATTTCGAAAATATCGTCGCACTCGACTGCCGCCCCCTTGGGGAAGAATCGTGAGATCAAGCGTCGCCGCGGGCTGTGCCGCTACGGCAACTGCTGCCAAAACGAAGAAACGTAAGGATTGCATGAGTAGAAAAAAGTCCCGCCCAAAAAACTGACGGGACTTTAGCGCCCGGAAAGGACGCTTCGTCAATCATTCAGCGTACCCGGGCACAACCACCGTGTCACCCGTGGCGTAGAAATGGCCGCCCGCAACGTAATGCAGAGGCCTCAGCTCTCTGGGCGTCCCTTCAAGGTTCCAGTGACCGCCGGCAAAGACTCTGGGGTCGGCCCAGGCGCCCACGCACGTGCCGATAAAGAGGTCATAGGCGGACTCGTTGTGAGGTTCCCTGATGATGTCAAAGACGGCCCAGCAGGCGCAGCCCTTCACAGAATTTCCCGCAGGAAGCCCGGGGCTTGAGCCCCGGGAGGAATGCGGG
>ERZ1034976.754-NODE-754-length-28536-cov-27.058881_pt1 | contig 28536 bp, 13 predicted proteins | sample MGYA00520623_ERZ1034976 | MGnify/ENA primary metagenome ERZ1034976 (study PRJEB33766, sample SAMN09781774) | gut metagenome | biome: gut microbiome | host: Homo sapiens | place: Madagascar | study: EMG produced TPA metagenomics assembly of the PRJNA485056 data... | reverse complement strand
CCTCTTCCGAAGAAATCAGTAGAGTTGTCTGTATTGGTATTCGCAGAGTTACCAGTCAGGTTAGGGTTATCGTTCAGCAAGCCCTGATAGATTGGCAGGAACTCATGACCCGGTACGTATGTATCGTAAGAGCTCTTCACCTCTGAATCAACACCTACCAAAGAGTAGCTTACCGGCTCCTTAGCCTTGTATGGAGAACGGCGGAAGGTTCCGTGTTCCTTCAACTGAGCCAAACGACCCTGATCATAGAAGAATCCCCAACGGATCAGGTCGTAACCACGACCATACTCGCAACCGAACTCCTTAGGACGCTCTACATTGGCAATCTGCTCGAAGAGCTTATCCTTGGTATCGAAATCAGAGAGGCTCAAATCCTTCAGGCTGGCACGCTCACGAACCTGATTGATCCAGTCGATAGCCTGCTGTGTAGGACCATTCACCTCGTTCTCGCACTCTGCTGCACGAAGCAATACATCTGAGTAACGCATCATACGGAGGTTGATACCGCAATGAAGACCTGTAGTTACCTTGTCATAAAGGTTGGTACGGAAATTAGTCCACTTAGCGATAGGGAGACCACCATAGTTGTTGTTGGTGATGATGGTATCATTAGGAGTCATTTCACTCTTGTAAGCTACGTTGCCATTCTCGAAACCAATCCAGTCAGACTCGTAGGTACCGATAGTCCAGTAGAGACGAGGATCGAGCTTGCCATCCTTGGTACGCTCCTGCTTGAAGAGGTTGTACAACCATGGAGATGCAGAGAGGTCTGCCCATCCACCGAATCTACCTGGAGCGAAGTTAGACTCTACGGCATGACCCTGTGTAGCGTTAGGACTGGTATTGACAGGAGTCCACTCATCATCCACACCCTGTGAACCGTAGTCGAGATACTGAATCTCGAAGAGGCTCTCGTCGTTGTTCTCGTAAGCAGAACCCTCACGGAAGTTGTCGCCATAGTTAGCCATCAGCTTATAAGATCCATACTTTTTGTTCATGATATCCTTGAGTACAACGAGCGCATCACTATACTTATGGCGCTGCATCAGAGTGCGGGCATAGTAGCCGGCAGCAGCACCGCAGGTAGCACGACCCTTAGCCCACTCGCCACCAGCATCACGGGAAGGAAGAAGTGTCATTGCCTCAGCGAAATCCTTCTCCACCTGGTCGAGCACATCATCGTATGTACTGTTCTTGCCATAGAGACCATCCAGAGAAGAATAGTTGGCATAATCAGTAATCAGCGCAGGATTCTGATAATATCCTGCCAATGTATAGTATGAATAACCGCGGAGGAAGAGAGCCTGTCCCTTGATGCGCTTCATGCTTTCGCTGAGCGAAGCATCATCACCTGTGGTACGTGAAAGGATGAAGTTACATACATTAATAGTATAGTAAGCTTCACGCCAAGGCCACATGGAGATTTCATCTGTCACTGGGTCGTCCATGTCATCGAATGGCATGTACCAAACCTGTGATGAGTTCCATACCTCATCGCCACGTGTCACATCGAGGGTATAACCCACACGTGCCGAAGAACCTTCCATACGAATATGGTTGTATGCTGCAATAACGCACTCTTCCAGATCATCAGCATTGAAACCGAAGGTTCCGGTGGTCTGCTGGTTAGGATTGGTAACATCCAACTTGTCCTCGCATGAGGTGGTAGCCATTGCACCGAGGCCAAGGAAGAGAGCTAATGATAATTTATATAGTTTCATATCAAATGTTCTTTTAAATAATAATTCTCGTAGTTTTCCTTATCTCTTAAACTATTAGAATGTGAAGTGGAGACCTGCCATAAATGTTCTGGCACTTGGGAAAGAGCAGAAGTTGTAACCTGGGGTAAAGGTACCGCCGGCGTAGTCCACATTATATCCATGATAGCCTGTGAAAGTGTAGAGGTTCTGTGCTGATACATAGAGACGTACACCACTGACATATCCACCAAACCACTTGTCTGGGAAGTTGTAGCCCAATTCTACGTTGGCAATCTTCCAGTAAGCAGCATTCTGAATCTTGCGAGAGCTGAAGAGGTCGTTCCATGCCAATGTTGCATTGTTGGCAGCGTAGGTACGTGGAACACTTGAAAGGTAGGTACCATCCTCTGACCAGCGGTTGGCATCCAGCATGCCTACTTCCTTGTTACCATAGCCGTAGCAAGAGTTCAAGCTATTATAGATATCATCTGATACGTGATAGTTCAAAACTCCGTAGGTAGAAATGTTGAGGTCGAATCCCTTATACTCCATGTGGGTGCTCAAACCGAAGTTCACCTTTGGAAGACCACTGCCCAATACGGTCTGGTCGTATGCATCGATTACACCATCAGGTTCTCCGTTAGGACCAGAAATATCCTTATAGAGGCAATCACCTACATTAACACCCTGCTGAGTTGCGTGGTTGTCGAGATCTGACTGTGTACGGGCGATTCCCTCGTAAACCCAACCGTAGAACTGACCAATCTCCTGACCTACGTAGGTAGCGTATGCACCAGAGATGTAAGAGTCCTTACCGATACCCAGAGAAGTTACCTTGTTCTTCAAGGTACTCAAGTTGGCACTGATGTCATACTTGAAGGCGTGGTCACGGTTGCGATAGGTTGCGCTGAACTCGAAACCACTGTTCTCCATAGAGGCAGCGTTCATGGTAACAGAGGTGTTGGATACACCTGTCTGTGCAGGAACAGGAACAGAGTAAAGCAGGTCCTCTGACTTGTTCTTATACCACTCGGCAGTGAACTCCAGACGGTTGTTGAACATCGCGAGGTCGATACCCACGTTGGTAGTCTTCTTCTTCTCCCATGCGATATCGTTGTTCACGAAGGTAGAAACGGCAGAACCGGTTACAGGACTGTTGCCGAAGCTGTAAGTCATGTTGTTACGGTTCATGGTAGCCATATACTGGTACTCACCGATATTCTCGTTACCGAGCTCACCATAGCTGGCACGAATCTTGAACATGTTAACGATATCCTGGCTGATTGGGAAGAACTTTTCCTTATCGAAGCGCCAGCCCAAAGATACAGATGGGAAGGTTGCCCAACGGATATTCTTGCTCAGACGAGAGCTACCATCACGACGTACTACTGCAGAAATCAGGTACTTCTCAGCATAGTTATAGTTCAAACGGCCTACGTATGATGCCAGACTATGCTTATACTCGTATGACTCTGAGTAAGTGTTCTTGGCATTCTGAAGCTGGAGGAAGTAAGGCTCTGTGAAGTTGATACCCCAACCTGTCAAGAGGTTGGTATTCTCTTCCTCGTAAGTCATACCAGCGAGCAGGTTGATGTTGTGCTTACCGATTGTTCCATTGTAGGTAATGGTATTCTCAACCAAGGCGTCGCTGTAGTTGCGTGAGCCCTTGGTAAGGCGCTCGTTCTCCTTGGCAAGATATACACGGTTGCTCTGAATCCAGGAAGGAATCCAGGTCTTATCCTTAGCTTCTGTCTTGCTGTAAGAGAGGTTTACATTATAATGAAGACCATGGTTCTTGCTCTTGATACCTACCATACCCAACAAATCTACGTCGGCAGAAGCGGTACCTACGAAGCGGTCAACCAAGGTGTTGCGCTGCAGGAGGTTATTAACCAGCAATGGGTTGGATGCAGAGATGTCACCATGTACGCTATCATAGTAAACACCATAACCGTATGCATCGTAGCGATAACCGTTGGCTGCACCTACCTTGTCATCGAGAACCCATGTTGACTTATCGTAAGCCTTGATGGTTGGCTGCATCAGAAGTGTACCACGGAGCACGTTGGTTACATCACCATAAAGACCCTGAACATACTCTGAGGCATTGGAAAGACCCATGTTGTCCTGGTTGGAATGAGAATAAACCATGCTGGTACGGAACTTCACGAACTTGGTGTCCATGGTGTTGTTCACACGGGCTGTGTAACGCTCGTAGTTAGGACCTGCACCTTCCAAGGTACCCTTCTGGTTATAGTAGTCGAGAGATACATTATAAGTACTGTGTGAGCTACCACCGCTGAGGGCTACGTTGTGATTCTGGCGGATACCAGTCTTGAATACTTCGTCAAACCAATTTGTATTGGTAGCATCCTGGAAGTGATACTTGCCATCCTCGCCCATCTTGTAACCACCAGGCAGAGGAGTGTTGGAATTAGAACAAGCCTGACCCAGATAGTTGCTATACTGGTCGGCGTTCATCACGTCATATACATCGCCAGGAATCTGGTCAACACCGAAGTAACCAGAGTAGTTCACCTTCAGAGGCTGGTCTTTCTTACCATTCTTGGTTGTGATGATAACGACACCATTAGCTGCACGAGAACCATAGATGGCACCCGCAGAAGCATCCTTCAAGATCTGGATGGTCTCAATATCATTAGGAGAGAAATCACGGATAGTGGTACCCATTGGCACACCATCGATGACATAAAGAGGAGCAGTGCTACCGAAAGAACCGATACCACGGATACGTACGCTTGGGTCGGCACCTGGCTGACCATCGGATGTAATCTGCACACCAGCTACCTTACCTTCGAGCATGGTAGAGATGTTGGAGTTAGACACCTTCTTCATCTCCTCTGCATTGACGATAGCTACAGAACCGGTAAGGTCTGCCTTCTTCTGGGTACCATAACCCACTACGACAACCTGTTCGAGCAACTGGTTGTCTGAAGAAAGCTGGATAGGTTCAAGGATAGCGCGTCCGCGAACGGCAATCTGGCGCTCCTTGAAGCCCAAATAGCTAACCAAAAGAGTAGCGTTAGCTTTTACTTTGATCTCGAAGTTACCATCGAGGTCAGTTACAGCACCGGTCTTGGCATCCTTGGTCTTCACTGTTGCACCAATCAGAGGTTCACCCTGATCATCTACAACCTGTCCCTTGACTGTAATCACCTGATCCTGTGCTACAGCGGCCATAGCGGTCATCGGGGTTACGAAAGAAGCACCACCGACAGCTCCTAGGCATAGCATCATAGAGAATAATTGTTTCCTCATTGCTTAAAACTTTTTAGGTTTATGATTTTGTTTATTCTAATTTTCTATGGTTTGTTAATTTTCAAACGGTTTGTTTGTTATCGCAAATCGGTTTGATCGTTAATTTTCGGTGGCAAAAGTACAATTAATCACTATTAAGTAGGTGGACAAACGTGAATAATAGGTGGACAAACTGCATAAACAGTAGATTTTTCCGTTTATTACGCACTTATCCACTAGTTGTGCACCCGCACATACAAAACAAGGAGTCGCTTGACTTAAATCAAGTGACTCCTTGTTGTATTTTGGTTTCTTAACAATTATACACTTCCAAACACACCTACTCGTCGAGCGAATCCTTATAGGAAGAAGGCGACACACCATACTGCTTGGTAAAACAACGGGTAAAATACTTCGGATCATTGAAGCCTACACGGTAGGCTATTTCCGTGATGTTCCGGTTTGCCACTTTTTCTGTAATCATCTTCTTCGCGATGTCGAGACGATAGTTGCGGATAAACTGGGCGGTAGGCTGACCAGCCTCAGCATTCAGCATCTTACTGAGCACACTGCGGTTCATCCGCATTTCATCAGCCAACTCCTGCACACCGAACTCCGAGTTATCGTAGTTCTTCTCCATCACCTCCATCACGATATCCATAAACGGTCGCTCCTTTTCGGCTACCTGTTTCCTGTCAGCCTCTATCGACTTCTTCTGACTATCCTGATAGCGCTTCTGGTTCTCCAGAATCATCTGGATGCGACTCTGCAACTTGCCCGGTTCATCACTATCCTTCAGAGCAGCCTCTATCGGACGATAGAGTTCCTCCACCTCGCGTTCGCGCATCTTCTCCAGTCTGCTGGTATAGATGTAGAGCAGGAAGGCGATGAAAGCTATCACCATCAAGGAGACAAACCACCAGCTCTTCCAAAAATAAGGAGTCACCTTGATATCTACGGAAATAACCTGCTCCTTATCGGAATCGAAGGAAGGAATATACTTCACTTCAAACTGATAGCTGCCCGCCGGCAAGGTAGAATAGCGCACACTGTGCTGCCCCGGTTTCAGCTGAACCCAATCGTTCTCATATCCCTTCATGCGATAGAGATATACACCCTGACTCTCGCTGCCATAGTTCAAGGCAGAAAAGAAGATCGTAAACGACTTGTCGCTCTCATGGATGCACAACCTTTTGGCAATGGATATATCATCGTCCAGATAGTCACTGCCGGCAAACACCGGCTGGTTATCTACCAGAAGTTCGGTAAAGCGTAGTCTGGCTAAGTTATGAACCGCATGGTTCACACCCGTAACCGCCATCAATCCCTCATCGGTACCCAGGTAAATCTTACCCTTGGCATCACGGATGGCACCATTGAAATAGAACTGCGAACTGAGCAGTCCGTCCTCACGGGAATAACTACTGAAGGTCTCGGTCTTCGGATTGAAAATGGAGAGTCCATTATCCGTGGCTATCCATAACATACCCTGATTATCCTCTACAATACCCTTCACGGTATTGTTGGCTAATCCATTATTCGTGGTGAAGGACTTCACGTATGTCTTTCCCTCCTTATTATAATTATAGCAATACAAGCCGTAGCCATTGCTGCCCAGCCAGATCTTGCCATCCTTCGCCAGACAGAAAGAGAGAATCTTGTCTATCACGCCACTCTCTGGGGCATCCAACTTATACGGATGATATTCGACGGCAAACTCGCCCTTTCCACGAGAACGGGACTTCAGATTGATCTCCACCATACCCTGCACACATCCCATCAGGAGCTTGCCATCTGGTGTAATCAGGTTTCCGATGCAGCCACGCACATCCAGACAGCCCTTGAAAGGCTCTATCAACTGCTGACGCTTCAAATCGTAGAAGAAGAGACCATCATTGGTTCCCAGCCACATACCATCATTGATAGGATCATACACCAGTGCTCCTGCAAAATTCAGGAAATGCTGATGCTTGGCATCTACCACAAGAGGAATGATCCTGCCCGGCTGCTGGAGATTCATCACTGCAATGCCCGTACCCCAGGTGCCTATCCACAGATTCCCCCGGTTATCGGCAGCAAGCGTGGAAACACTGTTGTGGGGCAAACCGGAATTTGCCGTCGTATAATGGATAAAGTTCCTGCTGCCAGGAGCCAGAGCATTGAGTCCGCCCTCTACGGTTCCTACCCACAGGGTGCCATCCGGGGCTGCATACATCGCATTCACCGCATTCGGAGAAAGACTGGCAGGATTCGCTGCATCGTGCTTGAAAAATTCCAGTTGCAACTGGCGTGGTGCCAACTTGGTGATACCACCCGTTTCGGTACCTACCCAGATTTGTCCATCCTTAGACAACAAGCTGTTTACAAAGTTGCTACTCAACGGATTCACACTGCTACAATTCCAATGCTCGATCGTACCAGTCTTGTCATCTATAATATCCACACCACAGAGGGTACCCACCAAGAGCTTATCATCCTCTGTGATGGCAAGACTCGTTACCACCTCGTGCTGGAGTGAATGAACTGTGCCTGAAGCATGAAACTCCTGCTTGGCACTATTATACAAGCCACGGTTGGTTCCCAACCAGATTTTTCCATGATGGAAGATGATAGCTCCAGCATATCGGAAATCTAGCTTTGGGAACAGAGAAGATATATTCTTAGCCACCAACTGATTGTTCTTGACCGAGAATTCACTCACTACTCCATCGTTACACATCACCACCGTGCCATTGCGATACACATCGCAAAGACCGAGATCAGGAGCATTGTAAGGGTAGCTGATGGACAAGACACTATTCACCTCCCCCTTCTCATTGAAGGAGATTCGGGTTAGAAGATTGATGGATAGCATCCATACATTTCCCTTGGCATCGCAATACATTCGGGTGCAAAGGTTCTTGAGTGCCTTGTTGAGCTGAGCTTCTATTTTTTCATTCTCACAAGGTGGAATGACGGGCTGCATCGTTTTGAGGTCGAGCACCTGCGGACCTTCCTCGAAAGCTATCCAAAGGCGCTTGAAATGATCTTCATAGACATTGCGGCAGCTATTGCTTCGCAGACTGATACCGGATGAGCCCAGATTGAAGTTCATATAATTGAATCCATCATAACGTACCAGTCCACCACCATGCGTACTGATCCAGACGAAACCGTATGAATCCTGGAAAATATCATCCGCAAAATTATTAGGCATTCCTGCCGCCATATTGAGATAGCTTACATTAAAGCGACTAGGAAGGCTGCCTTGCGCAAAACTGCTCAAGGTTATGAATAATGCTGCTATCAGGGAAAGAATGTATCTAGTCATTAATTTCTTTTATACCATCTGTGTGCAAAAGTACGAAGAATATTTGAAACAAAAGAATAAATACAAGAAAAAAGTGCCTATCAGTGTAAAAATACACCGTTAGGCACTTTCTTGAGTTTTTTCTAGAATTCGAGTATCATAGTCTGGCGAGGACGGAGCTTCACGTTCTTGTTGATCAGAACGGTACGGCCATTCGTTACATCCGTAGCCTTCTCTGCATTGCCGATAATCTCTGCATAGCGGGAAACATTCAGTTCGTTGGCCTCCTTCTTGCCATTGATGATGGTCATCACGCTCTTTCCCTTATACTGGCGGGCAATGACATACACACCCTTCTGAGGACAGAACTGGGTCTGCTTGCCTTTGGTGATGACCTCGTTGCCCTGACGCCAATGCAATAATCGGCTGAGCCAATCGAACATCTGGTTCTCTGCCTGCGTTCTTCCCTCGGCAGTAAAGGCATTGTGCTTGTCACCAGCCCATCCGCCAGGGAAATCCTTGCGCACGTTGCCATCGGTTACACTCTTCGTACCATTCATCAATACCTCGGTTCCGTAATAGAGCTGTGGAGTGCGGTTGACGGTAAGGAGAAGTGCCAGCGCCTGCTTCAATGCCAGGGTATCCTTGCCTTCACCCAGGAAGCGGTCGGTATCGTGATTCTCAACGAATGCCATCACGCTCTTTGGGTTCGGATAGAGATAGTCGTAGCAGAACACGTTGTAGATGCGGTTCATGCCGTTCCACCAGTCATCAGTTTCCTCGTTCTTTGCACTATTGATGCGGTCGAAGAAGGCGAAATCCATTACGGTAGGCAGATAACTGTTCTTTTCTGAGAGCTTGCTGTCCTTCTGCCATGCGGCAGTATAGGCAGGCTCGGTTACCCAAGTCTCGCCCACGGTATTGAAGTGAGGATATTCCTCGCCCAGCACCTTCATCCAGTGTGCCATCGCATCACGGTCGGCGTATGGATAGGTATCCATGCGGATGCCATCGATGCCAACAGTCTCTATCCACCACTCACTGTTCTGAATCAGATACTTGATGACGTGCGGATTGCGCTGGTTCAAATCTGGCATGCTTGGCACAAACCAGCCATCTACGGTTTCCGTGAAATCTACCTTGCTGGCGTATGGATCGAGCACAGGAGTTAACTTATAACTGGTCTGGAGATACTTGTCATTCACCTTAGCAGCACCATCCACGGTACCTATCTTCTTCTGATGTTCCGGTGTCAGGTTTTCCGGAGCAAGCCATTCTGGAGCATTGAACCAATCCTTTGATGGCATATCGGCTACCCAAGGATGATCGAAACCGCAGTGGTTGAAAATCATATCCATCACCACCTTCAATCCCTTCTTGTGAGCCTCAGCAGTAAGCTGCTTGTACTCCTCGTTGGTTCCGAAGCGTGGATCTACACGATAATAATTGGTGGTAGCATAACCATGATAGGTACTGTTCTTGCCATCATTAGGACTGTCGTTCTCCAAAACCGGAGTAAACCACAGGGCGGTTACGCCCAACTGGTTGAAATAATCCAAATGCTGGCGGATTCCCTCCAGGTCGCCACCATGACGAAGACTAGGTGCCGTGCGGTCGCAGGTCTTGTCACGCATATTCTTAAAGGCATCATTCTTCAGATTGCCATTGGCAAAACGGTCGGGCATCAGCATGTAGAGCACATCCTCGTTAGAGAAACCGATGCGCTTGTCACCCGCCATCTCGCGGTTTTTCAACACATACTTCACCTTCTTCGACTGCTTGCCCTGCTTGAAGTTGAGTGTCATCTCTCCAGCCTTGGCACCATCGAGATTGAGATACACCAGGAGATAGTTAGGAGAATCGAGGCGGGCGATGCTATCCACCTTCACACCCGGATAATCTACCGTAACATCGGCATTCTTGATATCCTTGCCATACACCATCAGCTGGAGCGAGGCATCCTTCATGCCCACATACCAGTCGGTAGGTTCAATGCGGCTTACGTTGACTGCCGCATTCATACTTATTGCGCTACCCATAAGCACTAATGAAGCTATTATCTTTTTCATATTTACACCTTATTATATATATAGACTATTCTTATACCTTATTATATATGGACTATTTCTGATAAAGAATCAAGGCAGACTGAGGGGCAACCTCTACTTCCTTGCCTGAGATGAAGCCCAGACCTTCCTCGTTGATGACACCATTGCAGCAAGCCACGGTGTAATTGCCCTCAGGAATCTGCATCTTCTTTGCCTGCTTGTTGAAGTTATAGATGACAACAATCTGCTTCCAGGCATCGATGCCCTCCAGGTTCTTAAGCTGGAAACCTACGAGGCAAGTCTGCTGGTTGCCATTGGCATCCTGACTAGGCAGGAACTCCAGATGCTGACGCACCTTATCGCCTGTAGAAAGGCGGAAGGCTGGATGGTTCTTGCGGAGCTGAATCAGATTCTTATAGAAGTTGAATGCCTGTGGATACTTCTGCAGATTGGTCCAGGTAAACTGGTTGATGCTGTCTGGAGAATTGAAACTGTTGTGCACTCCCTTCTTGTCGCGAAGCATCTCTTCACCGGCAAGGATGAAAGGAACACCCTGCGAAGTGAAGACGCAGGTCTGGGCAAGCTGGTCGATGCGGAGCAATTCGGCAGTACGCATCTCTTCAGAGATTTTCTTGTCTGTCAGGGATGGGATGCTTGCCTTCAATCTATCAACCAAGCACATATCATCGTGGCAGCTTACATAGCTGATCTGCTCGGTTGGGTTGTTGGTCCAAGGCTTCTTGTCATAGTTCACCTTGGTCATATCGACCTGCGGATGAGCAATGCCACCCACGATACCGAACTTCAGACTCTCCTCCTCGCCAGGAAGACCAGCCAGGAGCGCACCCTTATGGTCATCAGAGAAAGGACCACGGAGGGCATCGCGCATATCATCGCTGAAAGCACCGATACCATTCAACTGATGGGTGTTCGCCTTCATGGCGAGTTTCCCGGTAGGATAAGCGCAGCTGCCTGCACTCCAGCCCTCACCATAGATATAGATACTAGGATCGATGCGGTTAACCATCTCACGGATAGCCTGCATGGTCTCGATATCGTGAACCCCCATCAGGTCGAAGCGGAATCCGTCAATATGGAATTCATCAATCCAGTACTTCACGCTCTCCAGCATAAACTGGCGCATCAAAGGCTTTTCTGATGCGGTCTCGTTGCCGCAGCCGGAACCGTCACTATACTTACCCTCCTTGGTCTTGCGATAATAATAATCAGGATAGGTACGCTGGAAGTTGCTGCCATTGATATCGAAGGTGTGATTATACACGGCATCGAAAATCACTCGGATGCCAGCCTTGTGAAGCGCCATCACCATCTCCTTGAACTCCTTGATACGGGTTCCTGGAGCATAAGGATCGGTGCTATAGCTGCCTTCCGGCACATTATAGTTCTTCGGATCATAGCCCCAGTTGAACTGAGGCTTGTTGAGCTGGGTTTCATCTACGGATGCGTAATCGAATACCGGTTGGAAATGGATGGCATTGATGCCGAGGTTCTTGAGATATTCGATAGCCTTAGGTTCGGTGAGGGCAAGATACTTGCCCTGATACTTCAAACCCGATGTAGGAGAAATGGAGAAATCACGCACGTGAAGCTCGTAGATGACGAGGTCGGCAGGCGATTGGATGGCAGGACGCACATCCTTGTCCCATCCCACAGGGTCGGTATCATAGAGATCAACGATAGCACCACGGTTTCCATTCACACCTACCGCCTTGGCAAAGGTTCCCGGCGTTTCGCCCTTACCGATATCGAAGGTATAGAACTTACCTTTCAGATCGCCCTTCACGGTAGCCCCCCATCGTTCATCGCCCATCTTCTTCATCTTCAGCGTCTTGTAAGCCTTACCTTTTTGTCCATCCTTATAAAGACGGATGGTAACAGAAGACTTGCCGGCTGTTGGGGCATTGAGAACGAACATGGTTTTCTCCTTGGAATACATCATCTCATTGAATGTCTGCTGCGCACTCAATGAAGTTGGTAAAATCGATGCTGTCAATGCTGCAATTATTAGTTTCTGAATGTTCATTCTTATTATAAAATTGGTAGTTGTCATAATTAAACCGAAAAAGAGTTTAGGGAAGAAATCAGAATCTTCCCTAAACTTCTACTTTTCTATGTTTCTAATCATTATTTAGCAAGCAGTGAGATGGCGAAACCACCACCACGTGCTTCTTTAATCTTCAAGACATCACCCTTCTTCACAGTCTTGTGGATGATCTGGTAAGATTTAGGATTCTTCTCGTAATCTGCATTCTTGCCGTCCTGATAGATGGCGCAAGCATACTTCTTGCCCTTATCCAGGAAGTCGAGTTTTACTACGGATGTACGGGCAGCATCAGTCTTGCCACCAACAAACCAGTTGTCTGTGCCCTTAGCCTTGCGGGCTACGGTGATATACTTAGCTGGCTCTGCTTCCAGGTACTTGGAGTCGTCCCAGTCGCAAGCTACGTCGCGGATGAACTGGAAGGCATCGTCGTACTTTTCATAATGCTCTGGAAGATCGGCTGCCATCTGCAGCGGACTGTACATCACGAGATAGAGAGAAAGCTGACCACAGAGTGTGGTATGAACATAGCTCTGGTTGTTGCTCCACTCAGAAAGCTTGGTCTCGAAGATACCAGGGGTATAATCCATCGGACCACCCTGCAGACGGGTGAATGGCAACATCACGGTATGATAAGGCTTGCTGCCGCCAAATGCTTCATATTCTGTACCACGTGCACTCTCGTTACCAACCAGGTTAGGCCAGGTGCGGCAGATACCAGTAGGACGGGTTGCCTCGTGGGCATTTACCATGATATGATGCTTGGCAGCGGTCTCGATGACACGCTGGTAGTGATTGTTCATCAACTGGCTGTAGTGATACTCACCTCTTGGGATGATATCACCTACATAACCGGTCTTCACGGCATCATAACCATATTTGTTCATCAGGTTGAAGGCATCTTCCAGGTGGCGCTCGTAGTTGAGAGCTGCAGAAGATGTCTCGTGGTGCATCATCAGCTTCACGCCCTTAGAGTGAGCATATTCGTTGAGCATCTTGATATCGAAGTCAGGATATGGAGTCACGAAGTCGAAGACATCGAGCTTCTGATGACCGAACCAGTCTTCCCAACCTTCGTTCCAGCCTTCTACCAAAACCTCCTGCAAACCGTTCTTGGCTGCAAAGTCGATATAGCGCTTTACTTCCTCGTTGGTTGCACCATGAGTACCGTTAGGCTTGCACTTGCTGTAATCGGTTACACCGAGACGCACAGATGGCAGATCGTTGGTATAGCTCCAGGTCTTGGTGCCAACAATCATGTTCCACCATACACCGCAGTACTTGGTAGGATGAATCCATGAAGTATCCTCGATCTTGCAAGGCTCGTTGAGATTCAAAGTCAACTTGCATGAAAGCATATCACGGGCATCATCGCTTACCATCACGGTACGCCAAGGTGTATTGAATGGAGTCTGGATGAATCCCTTTCTGCCTACGGCATCAGGAGTCAACCAAGACTCGAAAGTCAATGTCTTTTCGTCGAGGTTGAGGTGCATGGTTGGATAATCCAGACAGGCAGCCTCGTGGATATTGATATAGAGACCATCCTTGGTCTTCATCTGGAGAGAGGTCTGAACGCCGGTATCAGAGAAGACGGTGGTAGATGAATTGCTCTTGTAAGCTTCGCGGTTTTTCGCAATAATTGGGCGGATACCTGTCAACGGAGTAATGTTGTAGTCATACTCCTGGGTATCGTAATCGCCAGGAATCCAATAGGCAGTATGATCGCCTGCCATGGCAAACTGTGTATGCTCCTCCTGAATCACGAAATAGTTAAGGCTTTCCTGCTGTGGGAACTCATAGCGCAAGCCCATACCATAATCATACACACGGAAGCGGATAGTGATGTTACGCTTGGAAGATGCCTGATTCAGGTTTACCTCCATCTCGTTATAGTTGTTGCGGATGGTAGCAGTCTCGCCCCATACTGGCTTCCAGGTTTCATCGAAGGTCGATGTCTTGCTGCCGGTCTCTGTGAAACCATCCATCAGGCTGGTTTCTTCCATACCCTTAGAGGCATGCTTATCCTTAGCCAGCTCCAATCCGAGATGAGATGGCTTGCACACAGTCTTTCCCTTATAGCTCATCTCGTAGGTAGGCTGTCCCTTTTCGGATAAAGAGAAAGTTACCGAGACGTTGCCGTTAGGCGACTTGACGGTCTGGGCTGCTGCCAACATCGGGAGCAAGAGACCCATCACTAATAAATTCAGTTTCTTCATTCTGTTTACCTATTGTTTATTCTTTAGTTTATTCGTTAGACTATGGGATATAGCAGCACCGGCAATCAGGAAAACAACTTCCGTTGCACGCACTTGCATTATTGCTTGCAAAGATACGAAAAACAAAAATACCCTCCTAAAAATAGAAGGGTATTTTGATGTATAACAATGTGCAAACGGTTGCACACCTTTATTCCTTGTTTGAAGAGTCACCCGCTTAATTGCGTCCGCCCTGTGCCACAAGCTCTGTAATGTTAGCCATAAACTCCCTGTTGGCAGCCAACTCCTCCAGACTGAGGTGCATGCGATAGCGCCAGTAGTGCTTTGGATTGGCAGGAATGTTGATGCGCTCGGCTTCAGCATCCGGCAGACGGAGCTTCTCATCAATGGCGAGCCAATCCTGTACGCTCAAGATGCAGAGCATGGATGGAGACGCCAGGTGACGGGCGATGATGTCTCTTGCCAACCAACCTGGGAGCGGATGAGGAGCTGGTCCCTCACGATAGAGCATCGTGTTGTAATACTCCTGGGTGCGGGAGATGTTCTCGTCCCACCACATACGCAAGGTTGGCATATCATGGCTGGTGATGGTGCAGACTGAGCGGTATGGATTACGGCTCAGATGACCAAACTTAACCGTTGAGTCCTTTGGCATGCTCTGGAGCTCCAGACTCAGAATCTTCAACTCGTTCATCACCCATGGCACACAATCAGGTACCATACCCAGGTCTTCGGCACAAACCAGCATACGGGTAGCCTGAACCAGCTTAGGCAACTTCTTCATCGCCTCGCCATACCAGAACTGGTTGTTGCGACGGTAGAAGTAGTCGTTGTAAAGGCGGTTGAACGCAGCCTTGTCGTTATCATAGAGCGACTCATAGATGAAGTCGAGCTGTGCAGAGATACGTGGGTGGAAGAGCTCAGGGTCCTTGCGGTCACGCACAAAGAGCACATCGCTGATTAGGGCATACAAGCCATCACGCAACCAGATTTCCTTCTCATCAGTTACATCCTGGAAGAGAGCCTCTACCTTGCGCTGGGTATCTACCTCAGGCTTCATCTGATAGCGCTCCTCATCCAGACGGTCGAGATATTTCTCCTTCACCTCATCAGCACGCTCATGAAACATACGGTCCAATACCCAGTCGGTAATGAACGGACGTGTGAAGCGGTCCTCCTGGAAGTTCAAGCCGTAGCTCTGGATCTCACCACGGGTCATGGCGATAGCTGGCGCAAACTGTCCGAGCAAGCCATGAACGCTATTCACTGGGATTTCCCAAATACGGAAGAAGCCGAGCACGTGGTCGATGCGGTAAGCATCAAAGAACTTCGACATATTCTGGAAGCGGCGGGTCCACCAGAGGCAGCCGTCCTTCAGCATCTCATCCCAGTTGTAGGTAGGGAATCCCCAGTTCTGTCCGTTTACGGAGAAATCATCCGGTGGAGCACCCGCCTGACCATTCAGGTTGAAGTACTTAGGCTCCATCCACACATCGCAGCTGTGGCGATGCACACCGATAGGAATATCACCCTTCAGGATGACGCCCTTAGCCTTGGCATGCTCGTGTGCCTCCTGCATCTGCTTGTTCAGAATGAACTGCACGAAGTAGAAGAACTCCACGTTCTGGTATGCCTCGGTTTCTGGGTTGGTCAAATCCTTACGCTCAGCCTCATCCCAGACATTATGGTCTGGCCACTGAGAGAAGTCGGCAGTGCCATTCTTGTCACGCAGGTAAGAATACTGTGCGTAAGGCACGAGCCACTGTTGTGTTTCCTGAAAGAAAGCCTTGAAATCGGCTCCCGACATCATCTCTTTACCTTCCTGTGCAAATATCTGTTGCAGATAATCCTGCTTGAAATCATTCACCTTCTCATAATCAATCTGATGCAAGGCATTGAGCTCCTGACGGGTCTTCTCAGCCTTCTCGCGAGCCTTCTTGTCCTTCAATGCAGGTAAGGCATTCAGATCGGCATACATCGGATGGATAGCAAAGACGCTGATGCAGCTATATGGATAGCTGTCCGTCCAGGTATGGGTGATGGTGGTATCATTGATAGGCAGAAGCTGAAGAACCTTCTGACCGGTAGTTGCCACGAGGTCAATCATCGTCTTGAGATCGCCGAAATCGCCCACACCGGCACTTTTCTCGCTGCGCAGAGAGAATACTGGCACCTGTGTTCCGGCAAGCTTGCGATTGTAAAGGGCGAAGAATGCCTGATCCAGTTCGTAAGTGATGGCATCACCGGCTTTCATCTCAGGAAGGTCGATGGTGCGGTTCATGGATGTTTCCCAGATCAGCGTATCCTTCTTTTCATTGTAAGCCACAAACTTGAATTCCATATGGCGAGTCTGCAGATGGGCAGCATCCAGTTCTGCAACCCATTCATTATAAGAGTGCTGAGTCATCTTCAGCATCTTCTTGGCATTCCATGCGCCCAACAGGTTATCAGCGCCCACAACACCTAAGCGATCACCGTCGCGAAGCTGAGGAGCACGCACCACGAGGCGCACGGTCTTGGCATCATTCTGCTCCTTCATCTCTTCAGGAGCCTGATGATTGATACAGTCTGTAAAGGCACTGCTATAGAGATATGCATCCTCTGGAATCACCTTCCAATGATCATACTGGGTCAGATTATTAGCCTTCAGGGCTGTAAGTTCCAGACGATGCTTCACAAGAAGCCATTCTGTCTTAACCACCACGCCGTCTCGCTCTACACTATAATAATAGGTATAGGCTTTGGCGGGTTGTTTTACACACCAGTCAACCGACCACTCCTTACCATTGAGAGTAGCCATAGGAAGTTTCAGTTTTTCTTCATCATCCTCCTGTATGTTCAAGACGAGTTGCTCGCCGAACATTGTTCCGTATTCTATATGAAAATGTATCGTCATAAGAGTCCGTTAGAAGTTAGTTTATATTTAATTTTATTATTTTCAGTGCGAAATTAGCAAAAAAAATCGTAAGTATATAATTTCTATGTGCACAATTTCAGACAAATCCTGCACAAACGTTTGCACGGGTTTTACTTATACACTTATTCATGACCTTTAATAATGCCGACAGACAATGCACCGGCGATAAGCAACACGCCAGCCACAATCATCATATCGCTCTGATGAGAACCAACCAGACTCAGAACAGTACCACCGCAGATGGCAGCCACAATCTGAGGAATACAGATGGTTCCGTTGAACAAGCCCAGGTAAGCGCCCATGTGACCATAACCCTGCAGAGCATTGGTCACGAAAGTGAAAGGCATCGCCAACATGGCAGCCCAGCCGGCACCAATCATCAGGAATGGAATAAACTGCAGATACTGATCGTGCAGGAATGGGATGAGAGCGAAGCCCACACCACCTATAATCAAGCTCACACTATAAGCCATCTTGGTATTCTTGAACTGAGGAAGAACCACTGCCCAGAGCACACTACCTACTGCCTGAACGGCAAAGAGGATGCCTACCCAGTTGCCTGCCGCCTGGAACTCTGCCGACTTTGGATCGGTGGTATTCCATACGGTCTCAGCGATGGCACCTGTAGAATAGTTCCAGAGATAAAGGAAAGCAGCCCAGCAGAAGAACTGAACCAGTCCCACCTTCCAGAAAGTAGAAGGTGCGTTTTTCAAGAGGGTAATCCAGTCTGCCTTGCCCTCTTCTTCCTTTTCTACCTCGCCAGCTACACCATTATAGGCAGCATACTGCTGAGGATTCCACTCCTTCACCTTCATCGTGGTATAGATGACACAGAGGATGAGGATAGCGGCACCTACATAGAATGACCAGATGACGGAATCAGGCACCACGCCCTCGTCGGCTACATTCTTGATACCCAGGAAGGTAAAGAGGAAAGGAAAGATATATCCGGCTACAGAACCGGCATTGCAGAGGAAACTCTGGATAGAGTAAGCCTTTGCCTTCTGCTTCTCGTTTACCATATCGCCTACCAGCATCTTGAAAGGCTGCATCGCCATATTGATGCTCGTATCGAGGAACATCAGGGCAATCAAGCCGAAGAGCATCGCACCGCTTACCGTCAGACCAAGAGAACCGGAATTCGGCAGCAGGCACATCACGAGTACGGCGACCGTGGCTCCCACAAAGAGATAAGGGATGCGGCGACCAAAACGGCACCAGGTCTTATCACTCAATGTGCCGACAATAGGCTGTACAAGGATTCCCATCAATGGAGGGAGAATCCAGAAATAACTCAAGTTGTGTGGATCAGCACCCAACGTTGCAAAGATTCGGGAGATGTTGGCGCTCTGAAGAGCGTAGGCAATCTGTACTCCGAAGAATCCGAAGCTCAGGTTCCAGAGCTTCCAGAAACTTAAATCAGGTTTTTGTGTCATATTGTTGTTATTTTAAAATTTCAATTTTATCGGGTAGTTCCTCTTACCACCAGACGAGTTCTTACCACTCGCTTCTCAACGTCGTGCGTAGGGTTGGATCCTTCCACCAGTCCGATGAGAATGTTTGCAGCCTCTTCGCCTACAGCCACTCCACGCTGTTCTACCGTGGTGAGCATCGGATCGCAAGCCTTGGCTCTGTCGCCATTGGTAAAGCCGCAGATACTGATGTCATTCGGCACATCGAAGCCCATTCGCTTGGCAGTATAGAGAATGCCTATCGCCGTATCATCATTGATGGCGAAGAAAGCATCCGGATGATTTTCCTCCCTCAATATCTCTGGTGTAAGCACCTCTGCCTGGGCACGGTTGTCACAGATTCTCACCCAGTCGGGGTTCTCCGTCAATCCATGTTTCACCAGTGCATCATGATAACCGTTATAACGGTTCTTGGAGATTTCCATATTCATCGGCGAACCGTAGAAGGCTATCTTCTTGCAGCCCGTATCCACCAGATGGGTAACAGCGGTAAAGGCGCCCATATAGTCATCTACTACCACTCGGGAGCAGTTCACGCCCGTACAGATTCTATCGTAGAAGACGAGAGGCACGCCATTGTTCATCAACTTCTCGAAATGGGCGTACTGCTTGGTATCCTTCGCCTGTGATACGATGATACCACATACCTTATTCTTATAGAAGTCCTCGCAGATGGCCACTTCCTTGTCGTATCTTTCGTTACTCTGTGCCACCATCACACGATATCCACGGGCTCTCGCCTCCTCCTCTATGCCCGAAAGGACGGACATAAAATAATAATGTACGAACTCCGGTACAATGACTCCGATGACCTTCATCGGCTGTACCTTGCTATGGCGCAAAGCCTCACCAAGCATGTTCGGAAAGAAATTATGTTCACGCGCAAAAGTCTGGATACGCTCCTTCTGGGCAGCACTGATTCTAGGACTGTCCTTCAACGCCCGGCTCACTGTAGCAACACTGACTCCCAGTTCGCGAGCTATATCTTTCATTGTTATGTTGTTATTTTCGTTCATGTTGTCTTAAATCACGCTGCAAAATTAGGCAAATATCCGTTATTTTGTACCTTTTTTGTTGACCTAAATCAAGCAAAAGGAATGCAAACGTTTGCGCATAAGAAATAACGGAATTAACTGAAAAATAGTACATCGTATCGAAAAAGACTTTAATTTTGCACCCAGAAAGAATAAACAATTAGACAACTCGACCTCTTTACATAAACAGGCCAGAGACTAAAAGCAGAATATTCATTTTAAGAATAAACAATAGTATAAACATAAACTTAAAAATCAAGCAAATGATGAAGCAGGTAAAATTTAAATTGCCTCTCAGAGCATTGACCCTTGCAAGTGGTCTGCTTCTGACAGCGAGTTCCTTTGCGCAGACTAATGCGATTAAGGGACATGTGAAGGATGCTTCCGGTGAGCCTGTCATGGGTGCTACCATTACAGTAAACGGTAAGGCTGTTGGCATTACCGACATGGATGGTAACTTCTCTGTTGACGCAGCTCCAGGTACCAATCTTACATTCACCTATCTGGGCATGACTCCACAGACTATCAAAGCCACATCCAACATGATGATTACCTTGGCAGATGACCAGAAGTCTTTGAACGAAGTTGTTGTCATCGGTTATGGTCGTGCTAAGAAAAATGACTTGACAGGATCTGTTACTGCCATCAAGCCAGATGAAATGTCAAAGGGTATTACAAGCAGTGCCTCAGACATGTTGGTAGGTAAGATTGCCGGTGTTGATGTGCAGACTGGTGGCGGTCAGCCTGGTACAGGTGCTCAGATTCGTATTCGTGGTGGTGCATCTTTGAGTGCTTCCAATGACCCTCTCTACGTCATCGATGGTTTGGCCATTGACAACAATACCAATAATGGTATGAGTAACGTCTTGGCTATGATTAATCCAAACGATATTGAGAGCTTCACCGTATTGAAAGATGCTTCAGCTACAGCCATCTACGGATCACGTGCTTCTAATGGTGTCATCATCATCACAACCAAGAAGGGACGTTCTGGCCAGAAGCCATCTGTCACTTACAATGGTGATGTAACATTATCTACTATCCAGAAGAAATATAAGGTGATGAATGCCAGCGAATATAAGCAGGCGCTTACCTCTCTGGGTATCGACACTAGTGGTTTGGGGAATGCCAACACAGATTGGCAGGACGAGATTTTCCGTACAGCTATCTCAACCAATCATAACATCAGTATCCAGGGTGGTCTGAAAAATATGCCTTACCGTGTCAGCTTAGGTTTCGAAGACAACAACGGTATCGTCAAGACTTCTTGGATGAAGCGTTTCAACTCATCTATCAACGTTGCTCCTTCCTTCTTCGACAAGCACTTGAACATTAATTTCACTGCAAAGTATATGTTTGAGAAGGATCGCTATGCAAAATATGGCGATGCCATCGGTGCAGCACTGACCATGGATCCGACACAGTCAGTATATGGTAATGGCGATGATTATCAATTCGTTGGCGGATATTTCCAGTACCTCCAGGACAAGAGCGATCAGATTACTGATCCAAACTGGAAGAAGATCGCCGCTACCCAAGTTCCACAGAACCCAGTAGCAGTTCTTGACAACTACAAATGCATTGCTAAGTCTAATGATGTTTCAGGAAACCTTGAGGCAGACTACAAGATTCATGGTTTCGAAGATTTGCATTTGCATGCAGCGATAGGTGCACAATATACAGATGGTAAGCAGAATGAAGACATTTCCAAGTATTCTTTCTCCAACAACTACTTTGGATATTACGGTTTTAACCATGCTTACAAATACAGCATTGAAGGAAAAGCTTTTGCTGAATATGCCCACAAGTTTGGTGTTCATGATATCGACATCATGGCAGGTGCAGAGCAGAGCCACTACCATAGAACAGGCTATAACTACGGAAGTGGTATCGATGAATACTTGAGAGACAACAACCCTCAGTATGTAGAATCTGAAGGCAAATACAACTACGTGTATAGTCCAACAAACCAGAAAGATACCATGTGGAAGACTCACAACTCTCTGGTATCTTACTTTGGACGTCTTAACTACAACTTGCTCGACCGCTATCTGATTACAGCGACATATCGTGCCGATGGTTCTTCAAGATTCAGAAAGGGTAAGAAGTGGGGTTACTTCCCTGCAGCTGCCTTTGCATGGAAGATCAACAACGAGCCTTTCCTGAAGGATGCAAAATGGCTCGACGAATTGAAACTCCGTTTGGGCTGGGGTAAAACAGGTCAGCAGAATGGTATTGACGACTTCTACTATGCTCCTGTATATACCGTCAGCGACGCATATGCACAATACCCATTTGGTGACACTTATTACGAGACCTTGCGTCCATCCAAATACAATGCAGACCTGACATGGGAAAAGACCACTACCTACAATGCCGGTATTGACTTCACAGCTCTCAATGGTCGATTCAGCATGAATGTAGATGGTTACTACCGCAAGACAACCGACCTTTTGGCAACAGTTGACATTGCCGGTGGTACAAACTTTGGCGATCAGCTTATGAAGAACATCGGTTCATTGGAGAACTATGGTGTTGAGTTGGCATTCGACATTAAGCCTATCGTAACCAAGGACTTCGTTTGGGACGTAACCTACAACGTAGGATGGAACCACAACGAAATTACCGAGTTGGAGGCTGGTTTGCATGACTGGGTATGGACTGGTGACAAGGTATCCCGTGGTAACAACACAAAGATTCAGGTAAACAAGGTGGGTCAGCCTATCAATTCGTTCTATGTTTACCAGCAAGTTTACGATGAGAACGGAAAGCCTATCGAAGGTGTGTATGTTGACCGCAACGGAAACGGAACGATCGATGATGATGATCGTTATTGCTACAAGAGTCCAGCTCCTGACGTAATTATGGGTCTCACCACCAAGTTCATCTATAAGAACTGGGACTTCAGTGCAGCCTTCCATGCTTCTATCGGCAACTATGTGTACTACGACTTCTTGAATAATAAGGCAGTTCTTGCTGACATTAACAAAGATGGTCTCTATAGAAACACAACACCAGAAGCAGTAGAACTTGGTTTTAGAGGTACTACCACTAACGCAACCAATACGAGTGACTACTTTGTACGTAACGCTTCTTACTTGAAGTGTTCCAACATGACATTAGGCTACAGCTTCCCAGCATTGGTCAAGGTAGGTGCAGAAAAGATTTGCAGTGGACGAATCTTCTTCACTGTCCAGAATCCATTCATCATTACCAAGTATAAGGGTATTGACCCAGAGGTCAGCAGCGGTATCGACAACAATCCTTACCCACGTCCTATGAGTTTCCAGCTTGGTTTGAATCTTAATTTCTAAATTATAAAAAAGGAGACAATTATGAAAAAAATATTGATTAAGACTGCAATGGCAGGTATCTTGTGCATGAGCTTTGCCTCTTGCGCAGATGAACTGAATATCAAGTCCATTGATCCAAAGTCTTCCCCAACATATACTGTAGAGGGCCTCTTGGCTAAGCAGTATGCAACCCTTGGTCTTACAGGTCAGAAAGGCCCTGCTGGTTCAGCAGACCTGAGTGGAGACGAGGGTGAGAGCGGATTTGTTCGTACAGTGTTCAACTTGGAAGAGTTGATGACAGACGAATGTTTGTGGGCATGGCAGGACAATGAAGCCATTGCCCCTATCACCCACATGAACTGGAATAAGGATAATGCCCGTGTTAATTGGGCATACCAGCGTCTGATTTTCAACATCACTTTGTACAACCAGTTTATTGCAGAACAGACAGGCAAATTGAGTGATGACCAGATTGCAGAAGTTCGTTTCCTCCGTGCTTTGGGCTACTATTATTTCCTTGACCTCTATCGCAAGGCTCCTTTCAAGGACACCTTCGACAATGCTCTCCCAGTAGAGAAGAAAGGCAAGGATCTCTACGATTGGATTGATAATGAGCTTTCTACTATCGAGCCTATGATGGCCGAAGTTGGTGCTTATAACACAACTAGCGATTTCGGACGTGCTGATCGTGGTGCTGCTTATGCTCTCCATGCTCGTCTGGCTCTTAACTCTGCCGTTTATACCGATGGAGAGACCAAGGACTACCAGAAGGCTATCGATTATTGCGATAAGATTATCAATAGCGGTAAATATGAGCTTTGCACAGAAGCGAAGAATGGATATAGTGGCTACCAGCAGTTGTTCATGGGCGACAATGACTATAACACTGCAGCCATGAAGGAAATCATTTTCCCTATCCGCCAGGATGGTTTGAAGACTCGTCAGTATGGTGGTTCTACATATCTCGTAGCAGCATGTACCAAAGCCGGCATGCCTTCAGCAAGTACCAGTGACCCTTGGAAGTGTATCTTTGCTCGCGAAGATTTGGTTAAAAGATTCTTCCCTAACAAGGATATCCCTATGGCTACCGTTGAGGACGTTTTAGATAATCCATCAAAAGAACAGGTTATCGCAAAAGACAAAGAGAAGGGTATCGGCACAGACGACGTTATTGCAAAGGCAAAAGACGACCGCGCTCTGTTATATATGGGTGTAGGTGGTTGCGAATCTGGTAAGGTTCGTACACTCAATCCAGGTGATGCCATCACAGATCCTCTGAATGGTGCGGCTATTGTAAAGTGGAGCAACTTCCATTCGGATGGTTCCGCCCAGCATGACCAAAATTATTCAGACACCGACATTCCTGTGTTCCGCTTAGCAGAAATATATCTGACCCGTGCAGAAGCTAAGTTCCGTCTCAATGGAAGTCAGGAAGGCTTAGCAGACATCCAGTTGATTCAGCAACGTGCCAATCGTCAGTTGAAGGCTACATCTGTAGACGATCAGACTCTTATTGACGAATGGGGTCGTGAATTCTTCATGGAAGGTCGTCGTCGCTCAGACTTGGTCCGCTTTGGCTTGTTCACAGGTTCTAAGTATCTCTGGAATTTCAAAGGTGGTGTACCTAATGGATCTGGTATTGAGTCATACTACGACATCTACCCAATTCCAGGCAATGAGATTCTGAACAACCCTAACCTGACACAGAACCCAAAATACTAATTGTCAGGTAAACAGATTAAATTTAAAAGAAATCAATTATGAAGAAGATATTCAAATTCATGTTGCTGCCAGCATTGGTTCTCCCTTTGCTCTTCACATCATGCGATGATGACAGAGACAGCAACCCTACATTAGACTTGAGTCATGTTGCAGATGGATTTGTATTGAATAACCCTGCTGTTGCAGAAAACAATACTTACGACCTCATCAGTGCAAAATACCTGACACTGACATGTTCTCAGCCAAACTATGGTGGAGCACCTTATTCTGTGAAGTACTATGTACAGGTATCAATCGATCCAAAATTCGTCAGTGATCCTACTGCCACTCATACAGAGTTGGCAACATTCTACAGAACAGCAAAAATGGAGGTTAATGCATCCGAAGTAAACAACGCTATTGTAGCTCTCTTCCAAGCTGCTAATCCTGACACAAGCATTCCTGAGGAAATGCCAGTTTACATCCGCTTACGTGCGGTAGTTAGCGATGCAATGGATCCAACCCTGGGAGAGACATTCTCTAATACAATTACCTTACCTTCAGTCAAAGCTACCTACGAGGCTCCTGATGCTAAGTTCACAGACAACCTCTACTTGATTGGAAGTTCTATACAGGATCCTTGGAAGAGCTGGAAGGCTATTCCACAGGCATTTGGTTTATCAGGCAACTATTATGGTGTCATCTACCTGCCAGCAGGTGGTGAGTTCAAATGGGGTACTGAGAATAATGACTACCGTGGTTTCAACCGCCTCAAGGACATCAAAGATGAGGCCAATGCAGGTATCACAGAAGGTGACGAACACAACATCAAGGTAGCCAACGCAGGTTGGTACACACTCTTGTTCAAGGGTAAAATTACTGAAGACAAGAAGAATATCGACTGGACACTGTCTGTTTACCCAACCAAAGTCTATCTTTTTGGTGGTTGTATGAACCAAACAGGTGATTGGGCCTTTAATGACAGTTTCGCACTGACAGCTCCAGCTGACAAGGATGGCGAATGGGTTTCACCTGCATTCACTGGTAGCGCAGAGCTTCGCGCTTCTGTCAAGGTGGGTGATTTAGACTGGTATCGTACAGAGTTTACCATTTACAAGGGCGACTTATTCTGGCGTAGATATGATATTCCTAACAACTGGGCTGAGACCGAGGGCGCAGCATACTCTGTAACAACCCAAGTTGGTCAGAAGTTGTATATCAACTTCGATACTTATAAAGCAGAAGTTAAATAATTAAGACCAAAGCACAATGAAAAAGACATTATTATATAGCTTAGCAGTCTTGGCAAGTGTATCACTTGCCAGCTGCAACGGCGACTACGACGATTGGGCTAATCCACAGACCAATGAGCAGGAAGCTTCAGCTGCAAAATACGGAATCACCTTTACAGCTGGTTCTGAGGCTGAAAGTAGTATGCCAGACGATGATGGTATTATCAATCTCGTCACAGTCAACTCAACAGATGCCAATGTAACCGGCTTCACACTCAAAGACTTGAAAGTGAACGGCGAAACAATAAAGGGTGAAATAAGTGGCAACAACATTCAGGTAAACGCATCTGACTTGGAGAAACTTCTCTGCAATCAGAACAATTCACGCGCAAGCGTTGCTCGTGACATCAACGTTGAGTCTAAGGTTTCTGTCAACTTGGCATCAGGTGATGCCGTTGCCATCAATAACGTAGGTACGACTACAGCCAAACTTAAGCCATCCCCAACTCCTGCTATCGACGAGAATGGCTACTACATGCTCGGTGAAGTTAATGGCAATAACTGGGATCAAACAAAACCTGTATGGATGAACAAAGTGTCTGATGGTGTTTACCAGCTCAAGGTCACCACAAAGAAAGATAAGAACTACTTCAAGTTCTATGAAGGCAGCAAGTGGGATGAAAGCGGCAACTGGGATGTCATCAATACGGGTGTCATGGGTTGCGAGAAGGACGGTAGCGAGGATGCTTCTGGTACAATCTATTATACTGGCGACAGCTGGGGTACTCCACAGACAATGGTTATCGCAGGTACGGGTACATGGATTGTAACTCTCGACATGAACAACCTGTCTTACTCTGTAGGCAAGCCTATCCTCTATATGGCAGGTGATGCTAATGGATGGGCTACAAATGACTACCTCGCAGGTGAGGATGGTGTACACTTTACTGGTTTCATGTTCTTGAACCAGAATGGTTTCAAGTTCTGTACTCAGCCAGAGTGGAAGGGCACCAACTATGGTGCGAACTTCGACACAGCTCCTGATGCAGCCAACATCACTATGACAGAAGAAGCCGGTTACTACAAGGTAGATGTTGATTTGGGAAGCAAGAGCTATGTTCTGACTCCTATCACAACTATCGGTATCATTGGTAGCGCATCACCTAAAGGTTGGGATTCTGACGTAGATATGACATATGTTCCTTACAATGCAGAAACCAAAGAACTTGGCTACTGGGAAATCAAGGACGTAACATTTACATCTGGTGAAATCAAGTTCCGTGCCAACGATGACTGGGCAATCAACTGGGGTGGCGATACAAATGCTCTCACCCAAGGCGGTGATAATATCTCTGTTGAAGCTGGCACCTACGACATCAAGCTTTATGCATGGGCTAATGGCTATGCAAAGTGTGAATTGATCAAGAAGTAAGAAATACAAACTTAAAGAGGCAACTAAGGTTGCCTCTTTTTATAAATACTATAAAAAGATGAAACAGCTAATATTATTCGTTTTTATCACATTAATTTTAACTGGATGCTACAATGAAGATTACAAAAGTGAAGAACAGCAAAGCTCCACTTACATTGCAAGAAATACAAGATCAACAGATATTCCAAACGATACTTGGACTAATTATGATTATTGTACTATCAAAGGACATTCAGAACTTATCAGAACGCCATGGGCAGAAAACAATGTTACAACAACAATCCCAATAGGCATAAGAAAAGATGTCAAAAAAGAAGATGGATGGGATATTCTTTTTTCAAGCGTTAAAATTAACAAATACTCACAGCCATACAATTATCAAGAAACCGACAAAGGTGTTAATTATATTATTTTCTATAATCACTTTAATGGACTTTTAAAAGCCTTTTGCTATTTACCCAAGGTAGAAGAACAAAATAATATGGGAATATGGCACATAAGTACAAATGATTCCACTAGGCTATTTAACTTTGCTGGTATAGATGCAATCCCATATAATGGCCCAAAGAGCAAAGATGTTTATATTTCAAATATAACAATTGATGAAGTATCTAAAGGATTCCACACAGGATGGAATTGTTTTCAAATAGAATTAGCTTACGATGAAAATAGCATTAACGAAACTTTGAATATTGATGCAATTTGCTTGAACGAAACCTCATTTGATTTTACGGGCACAATGGATTTTGATTCACAAGGAGTAATCATTACTTCCACAGAACAGCCACAAAGCAATGTATTTAAAGGAGTTGCTACAGCAATTGGAGATGCTGCAAATAAATATGTAACAAAGAATTTAGAAAAAAACAAAAAACAAGA
>ERZ1034976.749-NODE-749-length-28621-cov-34.841700_pt1 | contig 28621 bp, 17 predicted proteins | sample MGYA00520623_ERZ1034976 | MGnify/ENA primary metagenome ERZ1034976 (study PRJEB33766, sample SAMN09781774) | gut metagenome | biome: gut microbiome | host: Homo sapiens | place: Madagascar | study: EMG produced TPA metagenomics assembly of the PRJNA485056 data... | reverse complement strand
TTTTCCGTCAAATAAATAAGCAGCTTTGCCTGCCTTGCAGGCACACTGCTTATTTTGTATTTATATTTATGAAATAATATGATTTCTACGTTCTTCGAACTCCCGAAATCATCCCACAACATGCGCATTCCGAGCATCCGCTCTACATGCTTATGTTGTTTTTTCCGTCAAATAAATAAGCAGCTTTGCCTGCCTTGCAGGCACACTGCTTATTTGCTTGACAGATTTATTTCATCACAATGTTTACGATTCTTCCCGGTACATAAATTTCCTTTACGATGTTACCGGTCAGCTTGTCTGCGATAGCTTCTTTTGCCTTTGCAATAACATCATCCTTTGAATCGTCTTTATTGATAGCAAGAGTCGCCTTCATCTTACCATTGATCTGAACTGCGATCTCTACTGTCGACTCAACTGTCTTTGCCTCATCGAATGTCGGCCAGGATGCCTGATAAAGATATCCTTCATAACCAAGAATGCTCCACATTTCCTCTGTGATATGCGGTGCAACCGGATTCAATAATGTAAGGAGTGTCTTCATCTCACCCTTTGTTACTGCATTCTTCTTATAGAAATCATTTACAAGTGACATCATAGCAGCAATAGCTGTATTATACTTCAGATTCTCAAAGTCAGTTGAAACCTTCTTGATCGTCTGATGCATCTTTGTCTCCATATCCTTAGAGTAAGCATCACCATCTACTACGATATCCTGCAGCTTCCATACTCTCTCAAGGAAACGACGACATCCCTTTACACCATCATCTGACCATGATGCAGCAAGATCAAAGGCTCCAATGAACATCTCATATGTTCTTAATGTATCTGCACCATATGCATTTACAATATCATCCGGATTTACAACATTTCCTCTGGACTTACTCATCTTCTCGCCATTCTCACCAAGGATCATACCATGGGAAGTACGCTTCTGATATGGTTCCGGTGTAGGAACAACGCCCTGATCATACAAGAACTTGTGCCAGAATCTGGAATAAAGCAGATGAAGTGTTGTATGCTCCATACCACCATTGTACCAGTCAACCGGCAGCCAGTATTTTAATGCTTCCTTGCTTGCAAGTGCTTCTGTATTCTTTGGATCCGTGTATCTTAAGAAATACCATGATGAACCGGCCCACTGAGGCATGGTATCTGTCTCACGCTTTGCAGGTCCTCCGCAGCATGGGCACTTCACATTTACCCAGTCTGTCATAGCTGCAAGCGGTGATTCTCCGTTATCAGTCGGCATATAACTCTCTACCTCCGGAAGCATCAACGGAAGTTCGCTTTCGTCAAGAGGTACATAACCACATTTATCACAATGAATGATCGGGATTGGCTCGCCCCAGTATCTCTGACGGGAGAATACCCAGTCACGAAGCTTATAATTAACCTTTGCCTTACCGATTCCCTTTTCTTCCAGGAACTCGATCATCTTCTCTTTTGCATCTTTTACCTGTAAGCCATTTAAGAAGCCGGAATTGATCAGAACACCTGTTGCAACATCTGTAAATGCTGCTTCATTGATATCTACTTCTTCTCCGTCCTTTGCTACTACCTGAATAAGCGGCAGGTCGAATTTCTTTGCAAATTCCCAGTCTCTTTCATCATGTGCAGGAACCGCCATGATCGCACCTGTACCATATGACATCAGTACATAATCGGATACCCAGATTGGAATCTCCTTCTCATTTACAGGATTGATCGCTACCAGACCATCGATAGCTACACCGGTCTTATCCTTTGCAAGCTCGGAGCGCTCAAAATCGGACTTTCTGGCAGCCTGCTCTCTGTAGCTTTCGATCTCAGACCAGTTCTTGATCTCATCTTTATATTTATCAAGCAATGGATGCTCCGGTGATACAACCATATAAGTTGCTCCAAATAATGTATCACATCTGGTTGTGTAGATACGAAGCTTATCTTCTTTTCCTTTGATCCGGAAATCTACTTCTGCACCTGTAGAACGTCCGATCCAGTTCTTCTGTGATACTTTTACTCGCTCAATATAATCAACAGTATCGAGCCCTTCAATCAGCTTATCTGCATATTCTGTGATCTTTAACATCCATTCGGATTTGACCTTACGGACAACCGGCGCACCGCAACGCTCGCAGACACCATTTACAACTTCCTCATTTGCAAGACCAACCTTACAGGATGTACACCAATTGATCGGCATTTCTTTCTTATATGCCAGACCTGCCTTGAATAACTTCAGGAAGATCCACTGTGTCCATTTGTAATATTCCGGATCTGTTGTATTGATCTCACGATCCCAGTCAAATGAATATCCAAGGGAATGAAGCTGTGCCTTAAATCTTGCTACGTTATTCTTTGTTACTTCCTTTGGATGGATCTTGTTCTTGATCGCATAATTCTCGGTCGGAAGTCCAAATGCATCCCAACCCATTGGATAAAGAACATTATAGCCCTGCATTCTTCTCTTTCTGGCTACAATATCGAGTGCTGTATATGGTCTTGGATGACCAACATGAAGTCCCTGTCCGGATGGATAAGGGAACTCAACTAATGCGTAATACTTTGGTTTACTGTAATCATCTGTTGCAGCAAAAGCCTTGTTATCATCCCAGACCTTCTGCCACTTCTTCTCAACAACTTTATGATTATATGCTGTTGCCATGTCATTTCCTCCTGAAAAATGTTTGTAAAGTGTAATAGGAGCCTAATCATATATGACCAGCTCCTACTATCTCTCTTATATTCTGATCGAATTAAACTCTTGAAAGATACTCACCTGTACGTGTATCGATCTTGATCGTATCTCCTTCATTTACAAATAAAGGAACATAGAGTGTTGCTCCTGTCTCAACTACACAAGGCTTTGTAGCACCTGTAGCTGTATCACCCTTTACACCAGGCTCGCACTCTGTGATCAGTAATTCTACAAATAAAGGTGGCTCTACACCGAATACAGAACCATTGTGAGAAACAAGCTTACAGATCTCGTTCTCCTTAACGAACTTTAATGCATCTCCGATCGCTGCTTTATTCAATGGAATCTGATCGTATGTCTCCGGATCCATGAAGTAGTAAAGATCACCGTCATTGTACAGATACTGCATATCTTTTCTCTCGATATGAGCCTTCTCACACTTCTCGGTTGGACGAAATGTCTTTTCTACCACACCACCACTCTTGATATTCTTAAGCTTTGTTCTTACAAATGCAGCACCTTTACCAGGCTTTACATGCTGGAACTCTATAATCTGATAAATATTTCCTTCAAATTCAATCGTAACACCATTTCTGAAATCACCTGCTGAGATCATCTCTGCCATAATTTTCTTTTCCTCCTTAAGATATGAACTTCTTGTGACATTTTATAATATTCTACAGAATATTTCAACTACTTTTTACCAATTCCTTAGGCGTTTCCTGACCATTTCTTGACCTCCCGGACGATTAGCGGCTGGATATGTCGCTTTCATAAGTCGCTTGCGCTCTATTTCAACGTAACGGCACTAAGCTCGCCAAAAAATCCGGCTCACTAAGGGCCGACGTTGAAAAAGGCTTATTACAGAGACATATCACAACCACCAATCTGGGAATGGGGATGTAAAAGTTCTACACCCTCTATTATCTTTTAACAAAACATTGAATATTAGTTTTTGCTTTTAATTAAGTACATAGTTTATACTATAGTTTGCTTATTATTTCTTCCACTATATACTCAGGAGTCAATTTGGTGACAGGGATTGTCAGGTCTGCCGCACGTTCATATAATGGGGTGCGGTAGGTTAAGAGATCGCGTACCTTCTGTTCCGGATCGTCGCCTGATAAGAGAGGTCTGGTATTGTCCCCCGATAACCGCGATATGACCTCCTCCGGGGTAATCTGTAAATAAATAACTGTTCCGAGGGTTGCCAGCTCTGCTGCATTCTCCTCCCGGAGCGGAAGTCCGCCGCCGGTCGAAAGTACCGCATGAGTTAATGAAGCATTCAGTTCTTTTAGTGTATCTGTCTCTAACTGTCTGAAATATGCTTCGCCTTTTTTACTGAATAATTCGGCGATCGTACAACCACATTTTTCTTCTATATACTGATCTGTATCTATGAAGGTATATCCGTATCTTTCAGATAATAGCTTTCCGACTGTTGTCTTTCCGGATCCCATAAAGCCTGTCAGGACGATATTATCCCGTGTCTTTTTAAGTAACTTCCGATAAATCTCATCTGCTGTTTCTTCATCTACCGTTATATCATTCCACAATTCATATGCAATTATGCCTTGGTACAGAAGCATCTTCAGCCCATTATAGCTTTTTGCTCCCGCCTGTCTGCACAGAGACATGAATCCGGTACAGAACGGTTTATAGATCAGATCGATTCCGACTGATATAAGCTTATAAAATGCCGGATCTTCAATCACTACTTCATCGCTATGCGGATACAATCCTTTTGAAGTCGATTGAAATACAATATATTTTTTCTCCGGAAGCTTGTGATAGTCCTGAATGCTCATAGCCGTCATACTCTGATTCCCAAAGAAATCATTCATATGATCCGCGATCGCCTGTGCTTTGGCTACAGTACGATTTAAGATATATACATGTCCTGCTCCGTTTGACACACACATATAAGCTACGGCTTTCGCCGCTCCGCCTGCTCCTAAGATAATAACGTCCTGTCCGTCAAGCTCTACTCCATAAGATCTCACCTCACGAAGAAGTCCCATCATATCCGTATTATAACCTTTATATCCATTTTCTGTCCGTACCAGTGTATTAACAGCACCGATCGCCTGTCCGCCTTCGTCAATCTCAGATAAATACTTCATGACCTCATACTTATGAGGAACTGTCACATTCAGACCAAGAATATTCAGTGCATATGCCCCCTTTACTGCTGACTCCAGATTCTCCGATCTGGTGTGGAATGGAACATATACATTGTTCAAACCAACGATATCGCTGAGTGTATTATGAATCAGCGGCGACATCGTATGCTCTACCGGATCTCCCAAGAGCCCCAGCGTTCTTGTCTTCCCATTTATCATCATTATATCTATCTCCCATATCAATATTAATTTTTTATCACATTCTGTCTGACTACAAATGCATATTTATCGTACCATGTTATCCGATCGCTTACAAGATTTATTCCAACTTTGCTTTTCTCTGTCATCCCTGCGCATGCTATCCGAACGACTATCACAGAATCAACCTGACAAAAAAGAGGCGGACATTACTGCCCGCCTCCGGAATAATTATATGTGTCTGTAACAGCTCATATTAAGCCAATGTACATCTCTTTGCTTCGATACCATCTACAGAAATCACTGTGTCAGCATCCTTCTGTGTCAGATTGAAAAGTGGATCAGAAGCTTTGATCTTGATAATCTTATGAACTGGTGTAGCCTCACCGCCATAGTATACTTCAACAACTATATAAGTATAGTTACCACCATATGGTGCGAAATATTCTTCTGTAGGCTTCAGCTTATTCGAACAATACTGATCTCTGATCGTAATCTTTGCAGTAGACGCATCGTACTGTACGAATCCATCAAGAGAAGCGATCGCAGAAATCTTTGCCTGCTTCTCTTCTTCTGTCATTGCAATATAACCATGTGCATCTAACTCTGCCTGTTCAGCCGCTGTCAGCGTATAGTTCTTTGCATTATTTCTGGTCCATTTCCAGATCTTTCCATCCGTTCTGTCTGCTAACTCCTCATCCGTAAACTTCACGAACTGCTTCTCGATATTCTCACGTTTCCATGTCCAGATCATCTTATCTGATGTTGCTCTGTATACAGGACTCAGATGTGCCGGATCCTGATCATTCAGATCCAGATCATAGTATACGTTGACTCTGTCGATCGTAATATCATCCGGAATATCGATCTTTGTATCGAATTTCGGTGATGTTGTCTTATCAGCAATCTCAATCAGATATGCATTGTTGCTGAGTGACTCATCCTTACCAAGCTCCTTCGTAAAGGTTTCATCCGGCTCAAATAATGTAATATCCGGCTTTGGTACTGCTGCCAATGCACTGTTGATAATTACGTTGATGAACAGCTTTCTCTCATCATTATTCTTTGTACCGTTACCAGTTACAGATGTATGACCGGCTCCACAATATGTGATAGCACCACTTCCATATGAGGTCGTATAGATGAAGTAACTCTCCATTCCATCATATGGGGAAGCTGCATAGTAGGATGACATTGCTTTCGCATTACCATTATTGTTACATCCGGCAAGTGTATACCAGACTGTCGTCTTTGTAGATTCAAGATCCAGTGAATATGCCTGCTGATGTGTACCTGATATGTTCAATGAGGATCCGATTGCAAATGGATACAGGGTCACCAGACCTTCATTCAGTCTGGATGCCTTCGCCGTCTGTGCAAATCCTGATTCATCTCTGTTACCATCATTTGTAGTTGTACGAAGTGCTCCGTTTACATCCATCTTTGAATAAATATATGGTGTATTATTCTCTGCATGTATACTCTTATTCACTGCAAAATACAGATATGACATTGATAATGCACTTATATTCCAACTGGACTTATCACTCGGAATCTGTGTTACATTATAATTTGAATTATAATTCTTTAATGTCTTAATCGTGCTGTCATAGATTCCCGATGTCTGATTCAGCTTTCCTGATATTCCGGCTGTTGTATTGAATCCGTATGGTGTCAGATAATATGTATCTGACTTATCCTTATATGACTTATACTCATAGCCATCATTCGTCTGAGCATATGAATTCTTCTGGTTTGTAAGATCCACATGGAATCGGTTCAGTCCAACCATATCAAGCAAGTTTGTAGTAAGTGTATAAGCACCACCCGCCTTCTTTGAATATGGTGACATTGTATCATGGAAGAAGAACAAATCTCCTCCGGCTTTTACATAATCCTTTATGTACTGACATGTCGTTGCATTCATATCAACATAAGCACTTGTGCTGTCTCCATATGGTGAGAATGCTGCAGAAGGACCAAGTACCAGGATAGAATACATCTTCTTAAGGAAGTCCTTACCATAAGATCTTCTTAAGTATTTATAATACTCATCCTTTGCATTCAGCTCTGCATCCTTTGCATCACGATATGCCGTAAATAATGTTCCATATGTTCCAAACTCATTGAAATTAGTTCCCTTGTCTCCATAATATTTCATGAAGACCATAGAATAATCTCCGGTCTTTATACAGTAGTTAAACAGCTGCACAATCTCACTTTCCGGTACCCATCTGTTCAATGCACCAAGCAGAGACTGTGAACCCTGTCTGTATTTACCATACTTTGCTGTATCTATCTTAGTTGCATCATTTCCAAACTGGTCGATTGCACCCTCCAGATACTTATCAATATTTTCCTTTGGAGTTTCAACAGCAGCCTTTGCATTCTGATATGCAGTCCATTTCTCCTGCAAGCCATCTGCATAATCCTGCTGAGTCATTCCATCAACTTTACCGCCTGCTTTGGACAGTGTCTCTGCATCTGCAACCCACTGCTCCAGGCAGTTATAAGTTCCGCTTGCATTATCTGCTGTTGTAAAACTTGCTTTATTCTTATTGATAACCGCCATATCAAGATTGATATTATAATCATCCGTAATCGTATCTGCAAGGTTTGAATACCAGTTATCATCTCCGGCACTCAGGTCATACTGTACGATTCCAAAACGGTTCTCATGACGTCCAAGTGATTTGTACTGTGATAATGCTACTTCTGATCCCAGTTTCGGTTCTGATGTAAGGCCATTGTAATACATGATCTTATGTGCCCACTGAGACTGAATATCAAAGTATAAAGTATCCTTAAAATTATGGAAGTCTGTTGTCTGGCCATCATACATTGTCTGGATCTGAAGGACATTGATATTGTTCTTATCAGCTGTCTCATTCACAACCTTACTAAGCCCTGAACTGGTTGCTATAAGCTCAGTTCCCTCATAGATCTCCAGATACCAGCTGGCTGATCCGAAAAAGTCTTCATCCAATTCCAATGTGGTTGATGCAGTATATGATGTCATTCCTGCAGAAGTAGCTCCTTTTGTAAGAGTTCCCTCTGTATGATAATCACTTGAATCAAATGTCATGTTACGATCTTTATCACAATATAACTTATATGTATAATTTGCATCTGAATTACTGCTTTTGACTTCGAATTCAAATGGAAGGCTTGTTGTTCTCAGGTAAGAACTTGTTACTCCTTCTTTATACGTCGTAGGCTTATTTGTGAATATTACTCGTACTCTGCCCGTCGAATTCTTTATCAGATTGTTCAACGAAGCTGCAGTTGCATCAGATGGTACTACTGCATAAGACTTGATAACACCATCACCATTATTTTTAAACCAATCAAGATTTTCAACATCTGAAGTTAAGTGAATCTTATAACTTCCACCCGTTCCAATCTCTTTCGCCGTATATAGGGTCTGACCATATGTTCCATTCTGATTATCTATCATCTGCGTATCATCATGATCATATCCCCATAATACATTTTTCACACTTGTAGAAGCTGCTTTTTTATCATATGCATACTTCACAAGCTTATACACTCTGGAAGATGGATCCAGGTAATAATTTCCCTTTTCGATCGTTCCATCATCTTTAAACCAGTAACCTGAAAGAAGCTGAACCTGAGTCAATGCATTCACGCCGTTCTTAACATTGTAACCCTGCATCTTCTCATATACAGATGTCAGTTCATCACTGAAGATAACCGGTTTTCCGGCATCTATATATTCTACAAGTTCATCATACTTTGTCTTTGTAAGATCATTACCGTTTTCAGGCATGTATACTGCCTTACCTACCAGATCTGCCGGCATATAATTATCTGTAATATACTCTAACATACCTGTATGTGTGTACATAATGAATGTCGGTAAACCATAACCTAATGCTTTGATCGCATCACCATTCAGATTACCACTATGTGCAGAATAAACTTCCTCAACGCTTCTATCAAGTGCTGTATAATCACCACCGATATAAACCAGATCATAACTTGTTGCGATATCATCTTTCATACCGATCAATGCTTCCGTAGAAACCTGAGTAAGTTCGATATCACCATAGTTTAATCCATCTATTGCATATGCAAGTTTGGCCTTTGTCAGATCAAAGTCATAATACTCAACATTCTTCTGAAGTTCTTCTTTGGCCTTACCCTCAATCACATCTGACGGAACAGTATAATAATCACCCTTTATCTCTGAACCATCCATATGTTTTGAATAGGAAGAATTTTTATTTTTTGTTTCAGCTAATTCACGATCAAGCGGATAGTCCGGCTGAATTTCAAGAACCTTAAACTTATTATCCGAACCATCACGATACTGACCTGCATTAATGATATCTGCAATTGCTTTTGCTGACGGACTGATAATGGTCTTATTTCCGCCATTATTGTCATCATCACCATCTCCAGAGCCAACACCATCTCCGGCTTTATCACTGGCAATTACATATACACCACCTTCAACAGCGTCGCATAATGATTTATATGCATCTTTTCCAATCTCATCTTTATAAGCACCCGACTCGATAAAGATAAAATCAAACTGTGTAAAGTCAATCACCTGTTTTGTAGAATTCTTGGTAAGTGCTTCCGCTTTGTGATCTAGATATAACTTATTGACATAATTAAATGCCTTATCTCTACCTTCTGTAGAATCTTCTGAATAATCCAGAACAGTATATTCATAAGATAAGTTTGATGAATAATTTGCATCATAAGCAGGATCTGATTCTGTTGTCTTCTTTGTAAACTCTGCATATGTATCTGCAACGTTTGTATAATCATAATCTGCTGATTTCTGCTCACCATTCTTTGTAACAATGAAATTATATCCATTGCTGCCAACTTCATAAGCACCCGTCACTATAGTATCATCTGTTCCAGTACCTGTTCCAGTTCCTGTTCCGGTTCCACTTCCTGTTCCGGTTCCACTTCCTGTTCCGGTTCCACTTCCTGCAGCTGCAACAAGCTCATCAATTGCTGTTCCGGCAGGCTCAATGATCACTCCATACTGGAATTCAGAACCGGCATTCAGATATGAGAAATTATAATTGTACACATAAGTATTTGTCGCACTGTCAAAAGAACCGTTTCCGCCTTCTAAAGATGAAAGCATAACTGAATACTTCTCTGTCTCATTCTTACCAACCAGATAAGTCTTTCCGTCTATTGTAACAGTAAGATATACATTTGATCCGGTAAGATCTACAGATGAACGAACCTCTCCGGATAATTCCTTAGTTGCAACATCCTGAAAACCGGTATTTGAAAGATCGGCCGTTGAATAGACAGCACCTTCACCTGAGGTCAAAGCATTCTTGATATCACGGCTCTGAAGAACATAGATATTCGCACCACTTGGCACATATCTGTATCCACGGCTTGCATAAGCGGCTCCTGTGAATACACTGTTCTCTGCTGTTTCTTCTGCTTCCCAGGTATTAGTCTTCTTATTGAAAGTATAGGCACTTGCATCCATATGTGTGGAATCATTGTTTGCTGCTAATTCATCAAACATCCTCGATGACTCACCATTTGAAATAACAAGTACTTCTGCATTATCATAATCCCATTTTGTTCTGGAAGCTGTAATACCACCAATAGAACTTGATACCTTAATATATGCAGAATCATTGTGATTCGTCTGGAAATTCAGGAAATCTGTCAATGAATTATCTTCATACCATTTATAATATCTGTTTTTGTTGATATAGTCATTTCCACCCTCTGTCGCAGAACGTTCCGCTGTAAGGATGAAATCTGAAATTGTCTTTGTTGTCTTTTGGGTTGGATCCGGTACATCATTATCACTTGCTTCTTTATAAAGCACATTGAAATATCCCGGCTCTACTGCTAATACATTATCTATACGGGCTGTCAGATTCTTTGTAATCAACTTGAATGCTAATGTTCCCATACGATATGTATCATTATTTCCCTTTATCGAACTTGCATCTTTTACACAAAGTGTATATTTATCAAGAACGATCGGATGGCGGTCATCCATTGTATAGCTTACAAGCCAATTATATAATGCTTCGCTTATATCTTTGTCTTTTGATGTATATGCATTCTCATCCGGTGCAACGATATATATGAAATCCGCTGCAGATAAAATTGCTTTTGCATTTGTATCCATACTGTTCAGATTATCAACAGTAACCGTTGTTAATGTCACTGCTCCAGCTGCCATCTTCTGGGATGTAATCGTCTTATAACCATCAAATACCGCATATCTGAAATACTCACCATCATACACATACTTCCATAATGGTGTTGTATTTGTATAATCAGACTCATTTTTAATATTGCCTTTATAGTTTGATGCAGTAACCTTAGCAGTCATATCTGTATCTGCTTTTGCAATATCATCATTTGATGTAGACTTTGGAAGGATCTGAACAATACGATATTTGTCATCACCTGTTGCCTTTAAACTGGCGCTGTTCGAATTAATAACCGCAAGATCAATATTCGAATAACCTACAAGTCCTGTTGTAGCACTCAATTCTGCGTTATTTTCATTTACAGGAGTTCCAGAATTAGCTAATGTGAAATTGACGAATACCGCACTAACAATCAGTGTAAAGATGATCGCTATGGAAGATAAAACAACTTTTTTATTCTTAAACACTATTCTTTCCTCCTTTTAGTTTGAATGTGCTTTTAACACATTTGAATTTCTAAGACTGACAACTCCATCCACTGTATAAGATGCTGCTGTCTGTGCATCCTGAAGCTTCATCGTGATCGCAAAGCTGTCTTCATCCGGATTGACTCTGACAGAGAACTGCTCCACGTTCTTTACAAGAACACAGGACTCATCATTGCTCGAATCAATAAATGAACTACCACCGGCATGAGTTGCATCCATTCGATATGCATATATTCTCTTATTCGTTGCATCATATACTAATGTGCAGCTGGTAATCTGACTGTCACCTGACGATGCATCAAGACCGGATGCATAATTAATCTTAATATATAACTTATCTGCCGTAGTTCCCCCTACCGTTGTTGAGATCGTACCAAGCTCTGTATCTTTATCTAACTCGCCGATATCATAACAAGGACGTCTTGTGGATCCATTTGCAGGATTGGAAGAAAGTGCAATCTGGACTGTCTTAAATCCGCCGCCTTCTTTATAAGAACCATCATCCTGTCTTAAATCCGACGCATCAGGAACCAGATATACACCTTCTTTCGATGTTGTTTCACCTACTCGCTTTGCTTTTGCATAAATCTTAACATCTGTTGCTGCCATCAGCATATCAGACATAGTATCATAGGCTTCTTCAGCCTGTGTCTGTATCTTCTTTCTGGATGTCATCTTCCGATTGGAAGCAACCACTGATCCAATCAGGGTTGTAACTGCTACCATAAATACACTTAAGATACCTATGTAAAGTACCAGTTCAATGAAAGTGAAACCCTTATTCTCTGTTTTTTTCACTATTCATCCCTCCTTATGATCCTGTATAATGACTACCAGTCGTTTTGTTTAATGTTACTTTACCTACTGATGCATTTGACCGCTCTTTATTGAAAGTATAAATACCATCTCCCGACCACACTGAACCATCTGCTTTATTAAACATAACGATCATAAATCCCGCTGTGCCATTTACTTCAGTAACCTCTTTTGCGGTATTTGAAGATTTTGCCGCGTACATAATCTTTACGCGATCCAGCGTTATAGTATCTATTGATGTGTCTGCAGTAAAGTTAGCTCTGTCTTTAAAATCATCTGAAGGGTCTCCATTCGCTTTACGCGTAACATCACCCGTAAAGGTTCCGTATGTAATCTGATATTTATCGCCAACCTTTTCAATCAACATAGCAGCTTTTTTATTTTGAGATTTTGTCAATTTTACTAATGTAGACAATTCCTCATTGAATGACTCTTTAGCCGAGGTAGCCCGGGCAGTTGATATCGCTGATATCGTAACAGCTGCCAGTCCGGATAACACCGCTATTATTCCTAGAACAATAATCAGTTCTACCAGAGAATATCCAGCATTGTTTCTTTTCTTCATCTTCACCCCTCCTAATCTACATTCTTCTTCCAATTCTGGAATTCAAGAATATCACTATAAGAGATGTCAGATAAAGTAGAACTCTTCACCTCTGCACTACTGTCTTTTTCTTCTTTTACATAGTTCTTTAAGATTTCTCTTGTAACTACGCTTACATCTGTATCTGTACTATCTGCACACTTCTTCAGCACGCTCGCTGTATATGATACATCTGCTGAAAGGCTGATACTGCTGTTACAGATCACCTTACCACCTGCTATAATCAATCCTTTGAATGACTTTACCTTGTTACTGAACTTCACATCGCCACCGCAGATAACAATACCCTGTAATGAATTGCCTGTAGCTGTATCAAGCGTTACATCTCCATCATTGATAACAAGAATCGAATCTGCTGATCCGTCATCAGATGGAATCGTCTTACTAATGTTCTTATGCGCTGTATGATTTTCTCCATTCACAGTGTGTGCGCCAAAAATCTTTGTAAAGTCAACATAGTTATTTAATGGTGTCAGACTGTAATTATAAGAGTATGAATCACTTCTTACATAATCTCCCTTATACTTTCCATCTGCATCCTTGCCAACATATGTGTACTGATACTCGCCTGATGCTAACTGAGTTCTTGTATAATCACCTTTATTAGCACCTACATTTTTGAATTGTGCATGCTCGTATCTGTACTTCTGAGACTGCTTTCCATTACTGGTCTCTGTATAATCTGTATATTTTACTAATGCCCATGCAGATTGCTCTTCATCTGTCTCCTTACCTTCAGCATCCAACACCTTATTGTTTAATACAGACAGATGATCTTTCATGTTGATATACATGTAATTAAGGAAATTACTCACCTTATGTGCCTCTGTTTCAGAATCTGATCCAGTTAACTGTCCTGCACTTGTTTTAAGGTTTTCATAAGCAAGATTATTTGCTGTCGTGTCTCCATTTCCAAGCAACATGGTGAATGTCTTAGATGTAGCTGCTGCTTTTAAAGCCGTTTCAACACTCATCGTGCTCTTTGTTGATGCCTGAATATATAAAGATCCGTCATTCTTATTCTGTGCCGTTACTGCCGCGCCTGAACCAACCTTAGAAGAATCTACCTTGCCATCTGCACCAACAGGAAGTAACAATGTCACATCAAAGCTATCATAGTTAGACACATTATATATCTTCTTGTTTGTATCTTCCAGATTCTCTGCAAGGAGATCATAATACTTCTTTACAAAAGCTTCTGCTTCCTCTACATTGCTCTGTTTATTATCACCTGCTTTAATATACAGATAATAGTAATCATGACCGGAAATCGTCTGCTTTATTGCATTAACTACCAATTCATTATTGCTAAGCTTTTCCGTGAAATCTGCATATAACTGCTTTAACTTAACATCATTGTTAAAACTATTCGGGAACTTCAACTTAACATGTGTATAACCATTTGAATCTACTGTCTCACTTCCCGCAACCGGTTCCCACTGAGTCAGGAAAATCAGCTGGTTGGACTTCACATCAAGGGACTGACCGGTTGAATAATCCCGTAAGGTCGTAAATGCGTAATCCAGATTCTTATCTTTTCCATCTGCATCTACAAGACCAAGTTCTTTTCTCTCCTTCGCGTCTGTGATAGAAGAAGCTGCCACTTTTGAGAACTCAATATATGATTTACCCGCAATATAAAGAGATTGTAAGCTCTTCAGATCCAATGTGGACTTCTTACCATTTACAATAATCGCACTATCACTAAAATGAGATTTTAAACTGTAATTTGTAGGGAGTTTGCCCGCATTCCCGAGAAGCTTAATGCTCCGAATATCATCTGTAGAATAGCTATATCCAAAGTATGTGCCCTTAAAGAATGTCAAATTAGATTCTTCTGCATTTAACTCTGTATCATCATATACATAAGCGTTTGCTGCCGCTGTAATAGAACCGCCTTTATCTCCATCAATGATAATATTATCGGTCCAGAGCTCTGAAAGGTTCGAACTTCTACCTGAAAGAGTAATATCTGCACCATTATATGCTGCCAATGCACCAGAATTTACAATAACATCTGAATTCATTGTCAATGATGCTTTGTCAACAAAAATACCAGAATTAGCGCTTTCATCTGTAGCGCCCCAGTTTCTTACAACACTATCATTATATTTGTTTGTAACTTTTGTTGCAGTCACAGCATTATAATCTTTATTATAATAATCAGATGCTGTGTATACATTTCCTTTAACATTTACAACTGTTGCACTTGCATCGTTATAATTCGTAGTTGTTCCGGATACCTGCAGTCCCATATCTGCCAGAAATGCATAACTATACAAACTATTGCTGTTTATACCTGTCATATCAAACGAAACATTATATTCTGGTTTTTTAAGTACTAAGTCCGTCATAATTGACTGCTCATATGTTCCGGGAGCCATCGTCTCCTTATCTGTTGCAGCAGTCAATGTAATTGTTCTCTTAACACCTACGTTCTTAAATGCAATTGTCTCAACAGTTCCGGCATTGAATCCTGGCTCTGTAGTATTCTGTCCGGATACACCACCGGTCAGAGAATTCTTAACATATTTGATATAACTGTGTTTTCCCGCATTATCTGTATATACAATTCGAAGATTATCACAATCAAGTGTAACATTCGGATCTGTAATATAACCCTGCAATGTAGCTACTAATGTAGGGATTTTATTCAGATTATCATCATCCATAATTCCCTGCATAAAAAACTTTTTGAACAGATCATTTGCCTCTGTCTCAGAAAGATTCGTATACTTTCCATCTTTATAATATACAACTAACTCCGCAGTCGTTGTATATGCGGAATATAAGTGTTCATTTGTCGTTGCACCAATTCCTGCATAAATCTCATCCATTGCCTTCTCCACACTGTAGAAGTTATTCAATGAATTAATCTTGTAATATCTGAGTTTGTATGCTAATAACATACCCATTAACAGGGCGGATACCAGAATACTCAAAAACGTTGCAGATACAATTACAAGGACAAAACTGGAACCACGATTACTCATGCGCTTCAGTCTGCTCTTTAATTTTTTAAGCATCTTCTAATTCCCCCTTGTTCCTGATATAGTCGTCTTGTCAGTCGTCTTATCATTACTGTCTTTTTCTTCCATAAGAACAGTCAGATCGTACATATAGACATCGTCCGCCGTATCATCCTTTGTTCCCATAACACTTACAGTTGAATTTGGTTTATCTACTGTAAAGTTCGCATATACTTTAGTCTTTCCAGCTAATGTATTAATCTTTGCTTCATCTGCCGGTTTCTTAAGTGTTCCGGTTGAATCTGCAAAATTCACACGCACCTTTACAGATGATGGAGATACATTATGCTGATTATTTACATAAATCAGATCATCAAGTGTCTTGCTGCTATCACCGCCCTGCAAAGCTTCATTGATAATTTCTGCATATTTATCATCAATGTCTGCTACAGTCTGAAAAATATAGATTTTTGCCTTTTCATCCGCATCTAATGCATTTGTATCTATATTCACATAATCACGATTTACATAGATACCATTACTGGTTGCAGGAACATATAACAGATAGATTGGTGGCAGTTTATCATAATCATTCTGATATACTACACCTTCTCCATTTGCACTGGCTGGTTTATATACGTTATTTGTATTGTTCTCATATTCAGACTTGATAACGCCGATCGTTGTCTTATCTACATATTCTACAATACACTGTACACGATATTTGTTATTTGCAGTCTTCGACACCTTAATCGTTGTTGTCTTTGAGAATTCATCATTCTTCCAGAATTCATCACCATCACTGGAAAGCATCTGATTATACTGTACCGTATGGTTCTTTAATAATTCTGTTTTCTGATCCTTGAAGTATGAACTTGCCTGATTATCCAGATTATTTCCATCTGCGGTTCCGGTATCACCTGTGTAAGTTGCCCCGGCAATGATCGCTGCCTGTTTATTATCCAGTGTACGAACAGTACCTACTGAAGATGTGATCTTAACATAATCACCATTTTCATCAACTTTTGCATCTCCTGTTGCCGGATCCCAGATATACCCCATCGCAGCAACCTGCTGTGCAAGATCACTGACCGTGACTGTACAGCCATACTTCGCGTAATTTCCTCCTATAGATATGTCATTACATGTGTATGTCTTCTCCGTATAATTCACCTTCTTCACTCCGGCAATCTTATTATCCGTTGTTTTCGGAGTTGTAGTTGTGCAGGTGAAATTATAGCTACCTGTAGAATTGCCATCAGGTATACTGATGGCACTACTACTCATATCTGCAGTTTTAAAGCTTTCCATGATCTGTTCTGCTTTATCAATGGCATACTGTTTCTTGGTTGATTTCTTATTGATATTAACAGCGGAAATCAACTGGGAGGTAAGAGGAACGATCAATATGGCAAATACGGCTACAGCAATGATCACTTCTATCAAACTAAAGCCTTTATTGTTTTTCTTTGTCATTTTCTACTTCTCACTCCGTTTAAAAACTGTTTACGGGTTTCAGGTTTATAACTACCTACTGAGCATTATCGCTTGATGTAGTTGTTGTAGCTGTTGACTTCTTTGTCGGGTTACCGAAGATATTATCCTTTCCGTTCTGAACATTAACATCTACCTGATCTGTAGTTCTGTCTCCACCGTTTACTGCGTATGATGTGAATGACATATCACCTGTATATTTTCCTGTCTCCTCATCAAAAGCGATACTGATAGAATCAACAGTCATACGGAAGTCTCCACTCTGAATATAATCAATGACATCCTTAAGATCCTTGTATGAACCTGAATAGGTAACAGGGAAGTTCGCTGAATAGCAGTTATAATTATCTCCTGAAGCTGCAGCACCATCAGCTACGGTTGTGTCAGCCGCAGTCGTATCGGTTGCTGCTGCTCCGTCTCCAAGTGTAGCATCACCTACCGCACCGGTTCCGAGTGTGTAGAATAACTGTTCTTCTCCCATCGTTACAGAAGGGAAGTCAAACTTATATTCATCCTTGATACCCTGTAAATACATAATTGTATTCTCCTGATAGAGCTCTGATGGGAATTCATCAAGGATTGCCTGATACTCTTTCTTATAGTTCTCTGTATCTTTGATATACTGGTCACGATTTACATCCTTTGACTTCAAATCATTATAGTAAACCTGCTGTTTGTCCTTTTCGGATATGATACTCTTCCGGTCTTCAAAATTATTCATAGCCACATAACGAATCGGCACGAATAATATTACAACACCCAATAAAAATAATAATAAATTTCTTTGTCCTTTTGTCATTGCATCCATGTTCGTACCCTCCTTACTGAGCTAATGTTGCATCTGTCTCTGCAGTATCCTCTGTTGATGCATTCGCATCCACATAGATACAGGTTACAGTGAAATCATATGAAGTCTTGCCTGATTCATCATCTACATTCTCTGTAATGCTTCCAATAAATGAATTATCGATACAGTCAATCTCTTTTAAGCTGATCGCAAGACCTGCAACATCATCATACTTTTCTGCAGTACCGGATATGGATACACCGCCCGCATCTGAATTGAACGCTGTTACTTCTGTACCCTTTGGCATTTTCTCTTCTAAAGCATTGATAAAGGTTACTACATTCTCATTCAGATTCTTAGTATAGCTGTACATACTCATGGCATCCACATAGATGCTCTCTGCATTCTCATAGTCCTGTACAATGGTTTCAATATCCTTAATTGAATCAATCTTTCGGTTTACATCATCCAACTCACTCTGCGCCTTATTCTTCATGATAAACGAAGCAGCAGTCACGCCACCGGCAACAAGCACTGCCAGAATCAGGAACGCGATTACAAAAGGCGTAGAATCAACAGCTCCTTCTTTCTTAGATGCTGTTGCCCCTTCTGATATTACAAAGCCCATAGGTGCAAAAGCCGCACCGATAGGAACCATAAGGTATACAGGATTATAAATCTTCAAATCAATCTTCGGGTCAAACTTGATATTGAATAAACTATCCATAACTCTGGTTGATACATTAAGCTGTACCTTGAATAAACCATCGATTCCTTTGATCAGTGCTCCATCGCCTGTCAGGAATACATCATCAATCGGCTTATCCGGATTTTTTGATGCAAAGAAATCCATCACACGTCCAATGTTATTGATCAGGTAACGGAATGAACCGGTAATCGCATTATCATCGAAATCAACTGTGATCAAACGTTCATTCTGAAGTAAGGTCATAGCTGTCGTTGCATCTACTCCCTTTGCATCCATTACTTCATTTACTACAACATTGGTGCCATATGGTACAGTTCTCTGGAGTAAAAGGATATCTCCTTTTACAATATTTAATACGGTAGATTCACTACCTAACTGGATTACCATCGTTGTCATGTTCTCACTGGTCTGTGTCTTGATCAGCTGTAACATGGCATTTCCAATGTAATCGAGTGCCACTACTTTCAGTCCCGCAAGTGCTGCCACTTCATAGTAGGAACGAACCATACTGGTCGGTGCTGCTACAGCAAGGACTCTTAACTGTTTGTTATTTTCTTCATCAGTGACTGTCTCTAATACAGAATGGGATACGGTGTAATCCTCTATATTAACAGGGAAATACTCTGATGAGTTCGCATTAATAATTCCTTTTACTTTGTTTTCCTTTACGAAAGGTACAAGAACCTCTCTGGAAACAATCTTTGTAGAGGTAAGAACGAACACTGCGTTCTTATTGGTTATTCCGTTCGCACTAAGCTGTGCTTTAATAGCATCTGCTATTCTCTCTTTGTCTCTGATCACGCCGTCTTCATAAGCATCATCCGGTGTTTCGAAGATTATGGCATTATGTACAGTAGACTGTTTTTTTGCTGAAGCTGTTGCTTCAATGATAGTAATACTTTCATTTGTAATGTCGATAGTTAATACTTTGTTATTACTCGCCATCTTAAATAGCCTCCCTCGCTAATCAGTAGTTTTTCACGGAAGAATCACTCTTCCAAAATGCTTGAGTACCAGCTTACGAGCTGTCCACCCCATATAATCAAAAGGTCAACATTCTGTCACCCTTTTAGCAGTACCATCATCTGTCATCTGCCATCGATCCAGTTAGCAGTTCAAAACTCCGATACTAAAAAATAAGTTTCCAGCCTGGTAGCAAGCCGGTTGCCGCCATGAGTTTTATGTCGTCGCGTTAATCCCTTCCGCATGTCATATTATATATAGAAGGGAAAGCACAGCAATAAAAACCGCTGACTGCAAAAAAGCCGGTTCCGGACATAATCCGCACCGTTTAAAATAATAAAGTCAGAGACCGGGGGAACGGATATGCCTTATACGAGGACTATAGGCATATATAATCCGTTCTAAGTCTCTGATATCACATCTGTAGATGTGACTTACAAACATTCCCCGGAGGGAATGTTTTGTACATTCAGGCTTATATCTTACTTGTAGTTCTTACCCTGCTCTGGATATACCTGATCGTCAGCATTCTTTGTTGGGTTAGCGTAAACTATACACTTGTTGTTAGCCTTGTCAACTTCGATTGTGAAGTCCTTACCCTTGCTGTTACCATACTTAACCTTCATGCTTGCAGCACCAAGTGTTGAGTGTGTCTCATCTGTGAATGCATTTCCATCTGTACAAAGCTCTGTTGATGAGTAAGATGTCTTTGTACAAGCCTCGAAACCAGCCTCCTCAGCAAGAGCTGTTGTTACAGCCTTAGCGATAAGGTCACCGTTTGAGATATCTGTTGACTTTCTTGACTTGTTAATGTACTTAATAAGAGCTGGAGCAAGAGCACCTGCAAGTATTGCCATAATAGCAATAACGATAATTAACTCTACTAATGAGAAACCTTTATTGTTCTTCATAATAATTCTCTCCTTTTTAATTAATATATTCTTTGTTGTTTTGTCTGTGCCTCCGGCACATTTATTAATACCGATACCCTCGTAATACCGGGATTAAACATTTTTTACGTTTTATTATTACGTTCTTGATCTTATACTCCATCAAGGGCACTGTACATGCTCATGATAGGTCCGTATACGGCTGCAACGATCATACCTACGATAAGTGCAAGTACAACCATGATCATTGGCTCCATGGCTGCTGTAAGAGCATTAGTTGCTGCCTCAACTTCCTCGTCATAGTAATCGGCAACCTTTGAAAGCATCTCCTCGATATCACCTGTCTCCTCACCGATCTTAGTCATGGCTGAGAGCATTGGTGGAAGCATCTCCATATCCTTAAGAGGCTTCGAAAGAGGAACACCCTTTGCGACCTGTGTCTTGGCATCTAACAAGCCGTCTCTGATGATCTTGTTATCCATCATCTTGGCAACCTGTTCTACTGCGTCGATCATCGAGATACCTGATGCCATCAGCGTGCTCATTGTTCTTGAAAATCTTGAACATGCCGACTTGATGTTAAGGTTACCGAAGATAGGTGCCTTAAGTCCGATATTGGCAAAAAGCTGTTCGCCTACCGGACTCTTCTTGAACGCCTTGATTCCAACTACTATAGCTGCAACAATGATAATGAGCAGCCACCACTTATGTATAATAAAATCCGATAATGCAACCATTATCCTTGTAGCAAGCGGAAGATCTGTTCCCATCTCCTCAAACATACTTGTGAAGTTAGGAATAACCATTACCATAACTACGATTACTACTGCGATCATTACTATGAATACCACGATAGGATATGTCATAGCTCCCTTGATCTTTGATGCAAGAGCATTATCCTTCTCGAAGTGTTCTGTAAGTCTGTCAAGACATACCTCAAGGTTACCTGACATCTCACCGGCTGCCACCATGTTGATCATGATAGGCGGGAATACCGATGGATTGATCCTCATGGCATCCGAAAGTGTACCACCCTTCTCAACATATGTCTTGGCATCTGCGATTGCTTTTCTGAGTGTAGGGTTCTCGATCTGGTCTCCCATGAGCTCCAGGGCTGATATAATGGTAACACCAGCTCTTATTACAGATGAGAACTGCTTGCAGAATACTGCAAGGTCTTTTGATTTTACTTTTTTCTTAAAAAATCCCCCAGCCAACGGACTGCTCTGTTCTGTAAGGCTCATGATGGTATAGCCATCGGCCTTCAGCTTCTTCTCTGCACCGTCCTTGTTAGAGGCTTCGATGGTACCCTTTTTATTCTTACCATCTCTGTCAACAACTTTGTAATTAAATGTTGCCATTGTCTCTCCTCCGACCCAATCATATTTTTTACTTTCAACCGCTTAAATTCTCCCTCTTAAGGGTGCAAAATAACGCAATCTACTTATGTTAATATATTGATAATACTATAAACAGCAATGTTAATCAATATTTAATTGGCAATTATGAATTTTTTGTGTATTTTGCTTAAGCGTTTTGTGTATTTTACTGACCATTAATCTTCTTTCTGAGATACTGCTGATCCTGTGCATAGGTCAGTGCCATCTCTCTTGTTATAGTTCCTGCCGAGAACAGGTCATATAACGCATCATCCATGGTGATCATACCCTGCTGCCTGCTGGTCTGTATGGTTGACTGTATCTGATGGGTCTTGGCTTCACGGATCAAGCTTCTTATGGCAGGTGACGCAAGCATTACCTCGAAAGCTGCTACTCGTCCGTTTCCTGACGCTATAGGAAGCAGTGACTGTGATATAACTCCCTCAAGAACCATGGCGAGCTGTACTCTTACCTGCTGCTGCTGGTTTGTAGGGAAGATATCTATAATTCTATCGATGGTACTGGCCGCACCTATTGTATGAAGTGTTGAGAAAACCAGGTGTCCTGTCTCAGCCGCTGTGATGGCTGTTGAGATAGTCTCCAGGTCTCTCATCTCTCCTACAAGGATGATATCAGGATCTTCTCGGAGGGCTGCACGAAGTGCATTAGCATAGCTTAATGTATCCATTCCGACTTCTCGCTGATTTACGATAGCCTTGTTATGATGATGTATGTACTCTATAGGATCCTCCAGTGTGATGATATGATCCGTAAGGTTCTCATTCGCCTTATTTATAATAGAAGCAAGGGTTGTTGACTTACCTGAACCTGTAGGTCCTGTTACAAGAACAAGTCCTCTCTTTCTCTTGTACAGATCAACTACCTCTCTTGGAATACCAAGCTGATCCGGTCTTGGGATCTGGGTCTCAACTCGTCTGTAGGCTGCTGCCATGTTTCCTCTGTCCATGAATACATTCACACGGAAACGTCCTGTCTCAGGCGAGTCGAATGAGAAGTCCACTTCTCCTCTGTCCTTCAGTATTGCTACATGTCTGTCCTTCATAGTAGCACCGATAGCCTCTGCCGCGTCAGCAGGAGTAAGCGGCGGAACCTCTACCTCTGTAAGCTTACCGTTGATACGAAGCTTAGGCGGAATACCTACTGCGATATGAACGTCAGATGCTTTGGCTTCTACTGAGAATGCCAGTAACTCTTTCATGTCTAACATTGTTTTCGTCCATCCTTTCATTTATGCGTTAATAATTTCAATTTATCTCCCCCGAACCCTGTAAGAAACATCGTCACTCAAAGGGCAGTAAGCCGATGTTTCCTTCTTTCGTTCGTCAGATTCGTTATCTGTCTGCTGTCTCAAGGTCAAGGTCGACCTGAGTTGTATGTACTATCTTCTTCATCTCTGCAATAGATGTGATACCGTTAAGTACGTGCTTCGCCGCACCCATTCTAAGTGTCAGCATGCCTTCCTTAAGTGCCTGCTTTTCTATCTTATCTGCAGTCGCACCTGAAGCGATGATGGCCTGAAGACTTCTTGATACAGGCATCATCTCATACACACCTATTCGTCCTGAATAACCTGTATCGTTACAGAGCGGACATCCTACCGGCTCATACACGATGACATCCTCCTCATCCTCAGGAACACCGAGGAGCTGTCTCTCTTCGTCTTCTACATATCTAGGCTGCTTACAGTTTGTGCACAGACGTCTTACAAGTCGCTGGGCAATAACACCAACAACCGCATCACCAACAATGTAATCCTCGATACCCATATCTACAAGACGGGTAATGGTGGAGGCTGCCGAGTTTGTATGGAGTGTGGATACAACAAGGTGTCCGGTAATAGCCGCCTGAACTGCTATGTTGGCTGTCTCACCGTCTCGGATCTCTCCTATCATGATGATATCCGGATCCTGACGAAGGATAGATCTTAAGGCTGCCGCGAAGGTCATATCTGCCTTAACATTAACCTGCACCTGGTTGATACCGTTTATATTAGCCTCCACAGGGTCTTCTACTGTAATAATATTAACATCTTCTTTATTCAATTCACTTAAGGATGTGTACAGTGTTGTTGACTTACCCGAACCTGTAGGTCCTGTTACCAGAATGATACCGTGTGGATTGCTGAGTATTCCGTCAAACACCTTAAGCTGCTCTTCATCGAAACCAAGTCCGCTCTTCGGCTTTGTAAGTCCGTCCTTGGAGGTAAGTCGCATAACCGTCTTCTCTCCGAACACTGTAGGAAGAATAGATACACGGACATCAAACTCCTTACGGTCTACCATAATGGTGATACGGCCGTCCTGAGGTTTTCTCTTCTCGGCAATATCCATACCGCCGATGATCTTGATACGGGCTGTGATACCCGGAAGGATACTCAGGTCGTAGCTCATAACCTGCTTTAAAGCACCATCTATCCTGTATCTTACACGGACTCCGGTCTCAAGAGCCTCTATATGTATATCTGATGCCCTCTGTCTTACTCCGCCTTCAATGATCTGCTTAACAAGAAGAACGATAGGTGAATTATCAATATCCTCATTCCCCTCTTCACTCTCATCAGGTCCAAGTGAAACAGCCTGTTCCTTCTTGTACTGTTCCGCTGCCTCCATAGCCTGGGCACTGCCGTAGTACTTACCTATAGCATCGTTGATATCCGATTCATTGGCAAGCATCGGTTCCACCTGAAGGTTCGTAACAAGGCTTATATCATCAATAGCATCAAGATCCTGAGGATCTGACATGGCAACCTTAAGAATATTGGGATTATCCGGATCGATCTCAACAGGCATTACCCTGTACTTGGCTATCATCGGTTCCGGAACGAGATGAACAACGCTGTCCTCTATTTTGGCTCCCTTAAGACTTATGTAATCAATTCCCAACTGCTGTGTAAGCAGTGTAATAAGGATCTGGTCACTTATAAACCCCAGTTCCACAAGCACATTACCAAGCTTGCCGCCATTCTCCTTCTGGTAGGCGAGAGCCTCCTGAAGCTGTTCCTCTGTTATGGCACCTGCCGCAATAAGGACATCGCCTATCCTTATCTTCTTACGTCCCATTCCTAATCGCATATCTGTACATCCCCTCCTATTAATTTTGTACAACTTTCTATTGGGTCATTATATCACACTATATTTCAAATTTAAACATTTTGTATATTTTTTTATATGTTTTTTTTGCATATTTCCATATGCTTGTCACATTTTGCATTTTTTTCTTGATGATTATGCACTATTTACCGGGTTTTGTCATAATATAATATAAAAAGCCGGAGTAAATTATTGTGAAGGCATTCAGAAAACCACTGACCAAAGAGGAGGAGGCCCTCATTCTGACGAAGGTAAGATCCGGGGATTCTGCCGCCAGGAGCACCCTCATCGAAGCCAACATGCGCCTTGTGGCACACATATCCAAGAAATACTCCGCACCCACAAGAAACAGTGAAGATCTTATCTCCATGGGAACTATAGGTCTCATCAAGGCATGCAATTCCTTCGACTACGAAAAAAGCAACCGTTTTGCCACCTATGCCGCCAGATGTATCGAGAACGAGATCCTTATGATGTTGCGCCGGGAGAAGAAATGCTCCAGGGAGATATCCATATATGAACCCATAGGCACGGACAAGGAAGGCAACGAGATAAATCTTATGGACGTTATAATGTGCAACCATGTCAGTACCATAGAACAGATGATAGAGGATTTCCAGTTACAGAATCTCGAAAGCTGCATAGAAGACTCCCTGTCTCCTAAGGAAAAGCAGATCGTACACATGAGATACGGCATACCGGACAAAGAACCCATGACCCAGAAGCAGGTAGCAGAGATAATGGGCATATCAAGATCATATATATCAAGAATAGAAAAAAGAGCCCTGAAAAAACTTGCCAGAGCTCTTGATAATGCTACATCCTGATCTGTCAACCCTAATTACCGCACGCTGTTATCCGCATCCTCAACTCTTCTGAGTATCATGCCGGGTTTTACATCGCAGCTGAACTTAACCTTAAGGGGCTGTTTCGGATGAGGTGCCGCTTCCATAGGATTGCCGTCAATATCGTATATTGCTTCCACGGTGCCATTTATATTGGTCCCGTCAAAATCCATACATTCTATATTCTCACCTACACTGAACTTATTCTTCTGTTCAAAGCATGCCATGCCATCCTCTGTAACATGTTCCACGTTACCTATATAGGTGCAGTTCTTAAGATATGTGTTGGAATCATATATCTGGGCAGTTTCATCCGGCTTACCAAAATAAAAGCCTGTGGTGAACTGCCTGTAGGTGCATTTTGCTATCTCTGTCCTGTAATAGTCCAGATTCGCCTTGTACTTCTCCTCAGACTCGAGATAATCATCTATCGCTTTTCTGTAGGTTCTCGCTACTGCGGCCACATATAACGCAGTCTTCATCCTGCCCTCTATCTTGAAGCTGTCTATACCTGCTTCTATCATCTCAGGCACATGCTCTATCATACACAGATCCTTGGAATTAAATATATAGGTTCCCCTCTCGTCTTCATTCACAGGAAGATACTCCCCCGGTCTGGTCTCCTCCACAATGTGATACTTCCATCTGCATGGATGGGTGCAGGCGCCTCTGTTGGCGTCACGTCCTGTGAAATAATTACTGAGCAGGCACCTTCCGGAATAGGATATGCACATGGCTCCGTGTATAAACGACTCTATCTCCATATCATCAGGTATATTATCCCTGATCTCGCCTATCTCTTTAAGAGACAGCTCCCTTGCGGTAACCACTCTTTTTGCTCCCATCTTATTCCAGAACTGAAAAGTGAGATAATTGGTATTATTGGCCTGGGTACTGATATGAAGCTCCATATCTGGCATAACCTCTCTTGCCAGCATAAACATTCCCGGATCAGACACAAGAACTGCGTCAATGCCTGTATCCTTCACCTGGGCAAAATATTTCCTGACCCCATCAATATCATAATTATGGGCATATATGTTCGCTGTGAGATACACCTTCTTTCCATGGGCATGGGCATACTCTGCAGCAGCCTTCATGTCCTCTATGCTGAAGTTATCTGCTTTCGCTCTAAGACCATATGCCTGTCCACCTATATATACTGCGTCAGCGCCATATCTAATTGCCACCTTTAGGGTTTCAAGATTCCCCGCCGGAAGCAGAAGTTCTACTTTATTTCTCTTTCTCTTGTTCTCCATGTTATCACCATTTTTCATTTTTCTTTATACTTAAGGACATTCCATCGCCGATATTCAATATGGCGGTTTCAAGTCCGGCATTATGCTTCAGGGCATGCAGATATTCCCTCATCCTGCTGTGTATGGTCCTGTTTCTCCTGGTCACAGCGAACCTGCTCTCCAAAACATCACCATCCTGCAGCACATTATCGCAAAGGAGCACTCCACCGGGCTTCAAAAGTCCTATAGCTTCTTCAAAGAATAATCCATACTGTCCCTTGGCAGCGTCCATGAATATAAAATCATATCCCGGTGAAAGCTTCTTAAGCTCCTCTGTGGCATCCCCCTCAATAAGGGTTATAAGGTCTTCTGCCTGTACCCGCTTTATATTCTCTCTTGCCGTCTTTATCCTGGGTTCGTAATTTTCTATAGTTGTTATATGACCTCCAGGTGGCAGAAACCTGCTCATAAAAATAGCAGAAAAGCCAACTGCTGCCCCTATCTCAAGTATATTCTCCGGTTTATTCATAAGCATTAAAAGCTTTATAAATTCCCCAGCTTCCTTTCTGATTATAGGCACACCATTCTCTTCTGCTTCCCGCCTGATGGTCATGATGATCGGGTCATAATCTGTATTAAATGAATCTATATATGACGCAATTCTCTCATCAGTTATCATATTCTGCTTTCCTCACACTACCGGCACGACCCACACAGTGACAGCGTGCCATACTTTCTATTTGCTACTCTTGGTCGCCGTGGCATCCGGATCTCCATTACCCGTGATTATACTGACAAGTTTCTTGGCTCCATAGCTCGGGGATACCTCATATACTCCCGGCTTGATACTCGCCTTATCCAGCCACAGCTTAACAGCAAAGGCATATTTATTATTTATAACTCCTGCATCCTCAAGAGCTGCGCACACATCCGCGGTCGATGAATCATCCTTAACGGTTACTGTCAGAACCTTTGTATCGCTTGGATTTTTTGCACCGGATGAAAAAACATTATACATAAAATCAAAGGAAAATGAAAACGCCTTCACCAGTATCAACACGATCACAATATTTATGATCCATCTGACAACCATCCTGAATATTCTCTTTGTACTATCAGCTCCGTCAAATGCACTAATAAATCTCCTAA
>ERZ1034976.747-NODE-747-length-28632-cov-42.513875_pt1 | contig 28632 bp, 20 predicted proteins | sample MGYA00520623_ERZ1034976 | MGnify/ENA primary metagenome ERZ1034976 (study PRJEB33766, sample SAMN09781774) | gut metagenome | biome: gut microbiome | host: Homo sapiens | place: Madagascar | study: EMG produced TPA metagenomics assembly of the PRJNA485056 data... | reverse complement strand
CGGTCCGGCGGGCAAAAACGCCCCAGTGGGGCGTTTTTAGAGCGCGGGAGAGTCCGCCGATGGTGCACCAGAAAAAGCCGCAACGAATGTTGCGGTTTTTTTGTTGCACCATTCCCTTCGGGACGGACTCGCACTTCGCGCAAGCGCTCGTGTTCGTCTCGCGGGGACTGGTCGCTAAAAATGGTTGCGGGTTTGTGAGCAGGGGCCACGATTGAGCGTGAGCGAAAGCGGGGAGCGAACAATGTACGCCGCGCGCGGCGTACAACCGCACGAGCGGTTTTGCGAAGCAAAATGGAGGCCTTACAGGCCGACAAGCGGACCGGACTGAATTCTTTAATGCACCCACTGATGGTGCACCAAAGAATGCCTTACACGAAAGTGTAGGGCGTTTTTTTATTGCTCTATTTCAAGAAGGCACGATCTGGTGCAGCGTCGGAGATACTCGAACAGGGCGGCGGCACGCAAGTGCCGTAAGGAACGCCACAAGGGAGATTCGTCCAAATGCTCCGGAACGGTCAAGAACGTTCCCTACGGATGTGGAAAAGTAGCGGCAGAATTTTAAGCGAATACTCAAAGCGGGTGCTCAGGCGGGCCGATGGTGAGCATCGGCCACTACAAATGGAGCACGCGTCGTGGTATATGGCAATAGTTTGCAGCAGCGCGTTATACGAACTCTTGAGCGGAGAGATTTATCTGGCTGTTTCTAGGTGCACATTTGTGCATTTTATTCTTCATATTCATCTTATTTCGCATTTTTGTGTACCTCGTCTAAAATTTTTAGAGCCAAAATGGAGCCAAATATACTCTTAAAAATATACGTTATAATAATGAACTCACATATCAAAAATACTTAGCTGTGTTTCTTTTAATGACTCAACTTTTCTAATCGTTATTTTGTCATCTTCTTGAACTTGCCCACATAGAAGAGGTGACGAAGGATCATATTTGGCAGCGTTTGTTTCTACACTTTTTGAACTATAATTTGCATAGCAATATGCACATCCATTTTTGCATGTATTATAAGTACCTATTTCAACGCTTTCAACGCATCCACATTCTTTACGCTGATTTTTGTCTTTGCCAACATTAAGTTTACATCCGATAATTTTTTCAATTAATTCTCTATCTATGCAACAATTATAAATTATACCACATTCATCCAAATCTATTTTTTCTGCACAACTTCCAATCTTAATATTATTATCCGCAGCTATCTTACTTAATTTCTCAGCAAATTCCCGCAGCTCATCATCATTTAATTCATAACTTGACAATCCATCCATATTTTTTTTATTTTTAGGATATATATCAACAAAACTAATCACGCATCTTTCCGTGTATCCACTTAAAGCCTCAGCAATGCTTTTAAATGCCTTCAAATGATATTCTTTCGTATATCTATCAGAAAAGAATATAGGATCATATCTCCAAATCACTTTTTGCTTGCCAATTTTTTCTGACAGTTCTTGAAATACCGGAATCATTTCTGCTTTTTTATTTGGTAAATTAACCTCAACATCATTTCCGTATCCAGTCAATGTGAATTGAAAATAGTAATTATATTCTTTTATCTCGTTTAACCTTTTCATCATTGGCAACGGATTCTTTGTCCAAAACACTATGCAATCTACAACATCTGGAGTAATTTTTATTTCACTTATCTGATGAGCATTCATCGGATTACGAACATATAAAAATCCTTCTTTTATTCTATTATAGAACCATTCCGAATAATAATTAGGAATATCAGTTCTTCTACTTACGCTTAATATCATCTAATTGACCCTTTCAAACATGATTACCTGATATCTAATATGTCCTACTTTTAAAATAGGCCATCTACTTAAATATTTCTTACAATTAGATTGACAATTTTCTTCTTGAATTTTATAATTCGCACATTCCACATTTAGAACAATAAGTGAGTGTGGGTACCGACAATCTATCCCCAAACCTCCCGCAGAGCCGCAATCTCCTGTTCCGCCAGGGTGGGGTAGAGGGTGTTGGCAAAAAGAAAAGCATAGCGGTAGAGGGCAGCGCCGCTGGCACCGAGGGAGCGCAGCGTGGTGGCTTGGGTGGCGAGGGCATGGCCGGTGCACCACTCGGTGCCGGGACCGGAGGTATCGCCCTCGTCGCCGTCACCGATACGGTAAGCACCAAGGCCGAATGCCAGTTGAACGGATTCTGTGCGCGGCAGCGAGAGCCACTCGGAGGCAAGGCGGCCAAGTGACAGGGCATCGGAACCATTTTTGCGGTAGTTCAGGCCCCAGTACAGCTGCGGGATCAGATAATCACAATAGCCTGGCTTGGCCAGCCAGAGCGCGGCATCGCTGTATTGGCCGTCGCGGCAGCCGCTCAGTGTGCCCTGCGGTGAAACCCCAAACCGCACATTGAACGCATGGGCGGCGGCGTAACAGGCCCGCATTAGATCGTTTACATTTTGCCGCCGCCAATCGGCCAGCGAGATGGTGCTGCCGCTTGCGGCATAACTGTCGGCATCAAAATCCGGGGCAGTAGTGGGGTAAAAGTAATCATCAAAATGAATGCCGTCAATGGCATAATTGGTACATAGCTCACGGATGGAATCGGCCAGATACTGCTGGACTTGGATGCTGGCGGGGTCCAGATACAGGCCGGTTGCAGTGTGCTTGACCCAGTTGGGATGCAGCAGAGCAGGGCTTTGCGCGCAGAGCTCAGCCGGGGTTCCGTTGGCCTGCAGGCGGTAGGGGTTGATCCAGGCTTCCAGCGTAAGGCCCTGGGCATGGGCGGTTTCTACCAGCACGGCAAGCGGGTCAAAACCGGGGTCCTGCCCTTGGGTGCCGGTGCAAAGGTGGCTGAACGGAAAATACCGGCTGGGGTACAGGGCATCTCCAAAGGGCCGCACATGGGCAAAAACGGTGTTTGCCCCAAGGGAGGCAATGTTCTGCATGATGGCGGCGGCATCGGCACGGAAAGCGGATTCACTGCTGAAATCGGTATGCTGCCATTCCAGAAAGCTGACCCAGACGGCGCGAATCTCCTGCGCGGCAGCAGGGGACGGAGTGGGTGCAGCGGAAAGTACCGGGCTTGCGGATGGCTGCGGCGTGGTAGACGGCCCCAATACGGCGGGCATTATGAAAAGAAATGACATAAGGAAAAACACCCCCAAGGTTGATAAGAATATGCGCATGATACCACCCCTTTGCCGGTTTGCCATACACCCCAGCATATGCGCCGAAAACGAAAATAAGTGTTGGCAAGCGGGTAAAATTGTGATATACTAAACAAGTATCTGACATCATGAGGGCCATTAGCTCAGTTGGTCAGAGCTGGCGGCTCATAACCGCTTGGTCCCGGGTTCAAGTCCTGGATGGCCCACCAAAGAAATGCTTCTGCCGTAAGGTGGAAGCTTTTTTTATAAAAAGGCCATGCAGGACTTGAAAGGACGGCCGAGCGAGAGCGAGGTAATGAACAGTCCAGTGGACTGTTCATTAGTCCGTGGGTGTTGGGCCCCTGGATGGCCCACCACAAAGCACGAAGGTTTCGACCTTCGTGCTTCTTTTTTTGCTCATTCGTACAGTTCCTTGCTCATCTGGTTGCGAATCTCATCACGCCGCCTATCGTAGACCTGCGTGTAGATCGCAAGGGTCGTGCTGGGCTGCGCGTGTCCGGCTTCTGCCAGCTTGCATCTATCAGCTTTTTTCTGGATTTCCACTGTCCGTGATATGATGCTTGCGACTGTGATGACATTGCCTTAGCGTAACCGCAGTATCAATCATTTTTTGCCATTTTTCGCATTGCAATCAAAGCTGCCAACATAATTAAAGGAAATGTGCATCCCGTCAACAAACCTACCTGAAGATTATCTCCTGCCTGCTGTGAAAAATATCCTACCATGCTCGGACCAAAAGCACCACCCATATCTCCAGCTACAGCCAACAGTGCAAACAAGGCTGTACCTCCTTTTGGAATCCTCGGAACAGTAATGCTGATACTTCCGGGCCACATAATACCAACTGAGAAGCCACATAGGATACATCCAATCAACCCCAAAATCGGCATTGCAGATAGACCAGCCAAAAGATAGCTCAATACACAAAGAACTCCCGATACCAGCATAAACTTTGTCAAATCTATCTTTTCACCAAATTTGCCGTACAGCACACGGGCGATGCCCATTGTGATTGCAAACAAGCACGGACCCGCCAAATCGCCAACGGATTTGGTTAATCCTAATGCGGATTCTGCAAAAGCTGATGCCCACTGCGCCATTGCCATTTCAGAAGCTCCAGCGCAAATCATTAGGATAATTGCAACTCCAAAAATAGGCATCTTCAGCAATTGACGCAACGACATTCTCTGACCGTCCTCTACCAAATGCTCAATAGGGCAGGTGGCAAAATTGTAAATATTGTACAAAGGAATCATTGCCCACAAATAGGCTAAAATCCTCCATTTGTCAATACCAAAAACGGAAAAGAAAATTGTAGAAAGTAAAATCACGCCCACACTGCCCCAGCAGTAAAAGGAATGAAGTAGGCTCATCACTTTTTCCTTATGGTCAAAGGGACAGGCTTCCACAATAGGGCTGCACAACACCTCAACAAGACCACTTCCGAGTGCATAAAAAAACACTCCGATCAGTATTCCGACATATGGAGATATTATATTGGGCAAAACCGCAAGTCCGATCAACCCCAGACCTGCAAACAGCTGAGAAGCCACGATGGATTTTCGGTATCCAATAGAATCCACATATTTTGCACAAATTAAATCTACGCTTAATTGTGTTACATAGAATACTGCGGGAATTAAGGCAATCTGTCCCAGTGAGATGTTGAAATCTGAATGAAACGTCAAAAAAAGCAATGGTGCAAAATTAGCTGCGATTGCCTGTGTGATAAGTCCGAGATAACAGGCTCTTAATGTTTTTTTATAGTTCTTCATAGCACAAAGCCCTCCTTTCAAACTACATCGAATGATATCATGCTTTTGTTTGGACAGCAATGGACTTTACCACGTTTTTATTGTATAATATCACAATACAAAGGAGGGGGGCATCATTGGCAGACACCAGCGAATTAAAAATCATTACAGATGAAACTCTCATGGAAAAAAGAACCCACGGACAATCGGTATTTCCGTTTCAATACTATCTAGAAGATATCTGGGACTTCGACTTCCATACAATCGGTTGGCATTGGCATCAGGAAATTGAATTTATATATGTGCAAAGCGGTGAAGTGCAATGTTATATCGGAAAAGATAATTTCTCGTTACCGGCAGGCAGTGGTTTATTTATCAACACGAAAATCATTCATCAATTAACAGCAAAACAAACCACATTGATTCCAAATATTGTTTTTTCCCCTTTGCTGTTGGCTTCAGAGGAGAGTTTGATATACCAGCAATATATTAAGCCAGTGCTTACTTCAGATATTGACTTTTTGGTTTTTGAGCCGTATACCCTGTGGCATAAAGAGATACTTTCTTTACTAAATCAGATATTTGAGACGCAGAAACAAGCAAATTTTAGGGAGCTGACAACCATGCGATTGTTGGCAACCATTTGGGAGTTGCTGTACGGAAATATGGAATCCATGTTTCTACAAAGACAAACCGTTAAAAGAAACAGCGATACGTCTCGCCTTCAAATGATGATGAGTTTTATTCATAGTCATTATGCCGACCAGATCCAACTTGATGACATCGCAGATTTTGCCCATGTAAGTAAGAACACTTGCATGCAAATATTCAAGAATGGTATCCGTCAATCTCCTATTTCTTATTTGATACAATACAGGCTGAAAAAAGCCGCAAAACTACTGGCAGCCACGGAAATGAAGGTTATAACCATATCAGAACAATGCGGCTTTCACGATGCGCCTTATTTTTGCCGTAAATTTAAAGAGGTTTACGGGATTTCTCCTATTGAATACAGAAAAAACAACCTCTAAATTTACATATCAACAGCAAGTTTTATCGCTCCCCCAATTATGCTTGTCATACTCATTCTGCGATACTGTTATGAATAAACCATCACATGCAAATCAATTTCTTCTGCCCGGTTATGGATGTTATTATATCGTTGTACCCATTCCATTTGACAGGTACACTTTAATTCCGCTGTCGCGCCCTCGGTAGCTTTCATCTGTTCCATGATAGGAGAACAGCTCGCCCGACTGCCCGTAGAAGTAGTCCAGCGTCATTTGGTGTGACCTCGGATTTTCAACTGTGAGTGCTTGTTCATGTGGAAAACCTCCCTTCCGATTTTTACAAAAGAAAAAGCTCACCTCCTTTTTTTGAAAGTGAGCCATGTAAAAGCAAAATAGTAACAGTAAGTGTCGAGTTTCGTACCCAAAAATTCTTGGGTACGGTTCTGGGTACAAAGAGCCATTTTAGACACGAAAAGACACCAAAAGTTACGTCAAAGTACACAAAGATGTTTTTTCGGAATTATGAGATAGTCACAAGATTCCACAAGAAAAATGAAATTTCAAAATTAGCGACGTTCTCATAACCGCTTGGTCCCGGGTTCAAGTCCTGGATGGCCCACCAAAGAAATGCTTCTGCCGTAAGGTGGAAGCTTTTTTTATAAAAAGGCCATGCAGGACTTGAAAGGACGGCCGAGCGAGAGCGAGGTAATGAACAGTCCAGTGGACTGTTCATTAGTCCGTGGGTGTTGGGCCCCTGGATGGCCCACCAAAGAAAAGCTTCTGCCGTAAGGTGGAAACTTTTTTATAGAATGGCAGACAGGGATATAAAAGCAACGACTTTGCCCCTCCCTATGAAAGCGATTGTTTGTGGCGTAGATTGCAGTTTTTTGGCGGTTATGCTACACTAAAATAATAGTGTGAAAATGGATAGGAGAAAAAATAAATGGAAAAACAACACAGCGGCCGGAGCTCATTTTCCGGCAAACTTGGCTTTGTCCTGTCGGCAGCCGGCGCCTCGGTTGGCTTGGGCAATATCTGGCGGTTCCCATACCTGGCGGCAAAATATGGCGGTGGAATTTTTCTGCTGATTTACATTCTGCTGGCGGTCACCTTTGGCTATACAATGATTATGGCAGAGACAGCGCTGGGACGGATGACCCGGAAAAGTCCGGTTGGGGCCTTTGCAGCTTTTGGAAAGGGACGCTGGCGTGCATTTGGAGGATGGATCAACGCGGTAATTCCCATTTTGATTGTGCCGTATTATTCGGTTATTGGCGGTTGGGTTATCAAGTATCTGGTGGGGTATATTACCGGTCATGGCAGTGAGCTGGCACAGGATGGGTATTTTTCCTCTTTCATCGCCAATGGCGCTTCGGTGGAAATCGTATTCCTGCTCTTTACCCTGCTTACACTGGGCATCATTTTTGCCGGTGTCCGCAATGGTGTGGAGCGTGTTTCCCGAATGATGATGCCGGTACTGGTGGTGTTATCAGTAATTATTGCAGCTTATTCAGTAACACGGCCCGGTGCGCTGGAAGGAGTGAAGTACTTTTTGGTACCGAATCCGGCCAATTTTTCATGGATGACAGTGGTTACAGCCATGGGCCAGATGTTCTATTCTTTGTCCATCGCAATGGGTATTTTAGTAACATTCGGCTCTTACATGAAAAAAGATGTGTCCATTGAGGGATCTACCAAGAACGTTGAGATTTTTGATACGCTGATTGCAATGATGGCCGGGTTGATGATCATTCCGGCGGTGTTTTCGTTCTCTGGTGGTGACCCCGACACCCTGCAGGCCGGTCCCGCACTGATGTTTATTACGATCCCGAAAGTTTTTGAAAGCATGGAACTTGGTTCGCTGGTGGGCGTGCTGTTCTTTGTGCTGGTGCTGTTTGCAGCGGTGACAAGCTCTATTGCATTGACAGAAAGCGCAGTATCGACTTTTGAGGATGAACTGGGATGGAGCCGCAAAAAGGCTGCGGCAGTGATTGGGATTATTATGGTGCTGCTTGGAAGCTTGTCGGCGCTTGGCTATGGCCCGCTGTCGGGCGTGACCGTTATCGGGATGCAGTTCCTTGACTTTTTCGACTTCCTGACAAACTCAGTTATGATGCCCATTGCGGCCATTGCAACCTGCCTGCTGGTGACCAGCGTGATCGGCGTGGAAAAGATTGGGGAAGAGGTGACCCAGAATGGTCAACCTTTCCGCCGAAAAAAGGTTTTCAATTTTATGATCCGCACCCTTTGCCCGGTGTTTGCTGCCATCATTCTGGTAAGTTCTGTGGCGAATGCCCTCGGGTGGATCTCGATGTAAAAGAATTTGATATTATCATACCATATGGGAAAATGGATTTACACCCCCTCAATATGATTTACAGGCGAAACCTTTGGCGGCCAGCGGTTGAAAAATGGTGTATACCAGAAAATCGCTGAACACCGCTATGCCGCTGCTGCCGCCGATGTGTACCATTTTATCCTGGATAAGATGGTCGATACCCGCCCCGGCAGCGAATGGTTCTGACAGACGGATAAATACCGGCACCCCCGCCCACAAGCCCATTGTGGAGCCGTGGAAAGTGATTGCCGAACCGGCCGGATTTTTGATCGCGCCGCGTGGCTGGGAGCGCGTCAGCGATGGTTCCGACGTGGTATTTACCAATGGTGCTATTGCGGATGATGACGGTAAGGTGTATATTTATTATGCCGCCAGTGATACGCGCCTGCACGTTGCTTCCACGACCATTGGCCAGCTTTTGGACTTTGCATTCAAAAACCCCGCAGACCCTTGGTCTGCCTCTGCCCGGCGATTACGGCCAGGTGCCCGCAAAGCTGTGGTACCTGCACAAAGTGTAATGCGCAAAAATTGTGCGTCAACCTGAAAATGATTCCGCGATATGTCCCTATTATTTTATAATGCGCTGTGATATAATGAGGTGAATCGACAATGTCAATTCTAAAACTGACCCCTTCCTGTAAGGATTACCTTTGGGGCGGCAGCCGCCTGCGCACCGACTTTGGCGTGCAGAGCGATTTGAACCCGCTGGCGGAAGCCTGGGTGCTTTCCTGCCATCCCGATGGCCCCAGCTATCTGCCGGACGGCACCATGTTGGCGGACTACCTGGCCGCCCACCCGGAAGCGGCGGGAACAGACTGCAAAAAGTTTGAAATGTTCCCCGTTCTGACCAAGTTCATTGACGCCAAGAATAGCATTTCCATCCAGGTACACCCCTCCAACGAGTATGCGCTGGAGCACGAACACCAGTACGGCAAGACCGAGATGTGGTATGTGCTGGACTGTGAACCGGGCGCGTTCCTGTATTACGGCTTTGACCATGAAATCAGCCGGGAAGAACTGGAAGAGCGCATCCGGAACAATACCCTGACCGAGGTGCTGAACGCCGTGCCGGTGAAAAAAGGCGATTGCTTCTTTATCCCGTCCGGCACGCTGCACGCTATCTGCAAGGGTGTTGTGGTGGCTGAAGTGCAGCAGAACTCCAACGTGACCTACCGTGTGTACGATTACGGCCGCGTGGGGGCGGACGGCAAGCCGCGCGCGCTGCATGTAAAGCAGGCGCTGGAGGTAATGCGCCGTACCCCGCCGGAACAGCATGATTTCAGCCCCCATCTGGCAAAGTGCGATTACTTTACCGTGGATGTGGTGGCAGGTGGTTACACCGGCACGGCGGACGAGACGTCCTTTGTTTCGCTCCTGATTACCGAAGGGGAGGGGCGCCTGACCTGCGGCGGCGAAACGGTGCAGGCAAAAAAGGGCGACAGTTTCTTTATCACGGCGGGCAGCGGTGCCTATGCTTTAACGGGCAGCTGCAAAGCCCTGCTGACAACCGTTTGATTATTACCAAAGCAGAGTGAACAAGAACCCCGGCCTTGCTGTGCAGCCGCGTATGCGGAACGCCGGCTGCGCAAAAACGGAGGCAGGGGAACCATGAACACAATAAGCTGCGTTTCTCCTTCAAATCCCTGTCCGGATGGTTCCCGGGCAGGGATTTATTGTAGTTGGAAATAAAACACAAAGAATACAATTTGTATATTTGTCGAAAAACAAAACAGAATGAGCGATACGCGCGGCGAAACGATTCGTCATAATGTGCAAAAAAACGCCTGAATATTTGTCAAACATGTCGAAAATTGACCTTGCCCCCGGTGGGGGAGTCTGCTATACTTGTGAAGCATGAAAAAATGAGAACCGGGCTGTCTGTGCAGCCCGGAAAAGCAAAAAAGATAACGATAGGGCGTCTTGTTTTGCACAGGGCGGTAGTGGGGGCACTGCCGGACAAAAGAGGAAAGCATAAATGAAACTGATATTTGAATTTGCCCGCATTGCGGCATTCTGCTTTGTGGGGGAGGTTTGCCACCTGGTGCTGCCGCTGCCCATCCCGGCCAGCGTGTACGGGCTGATGCTGCTGCTGGCGGCGCTGCGCTTTGGGGTGGTCAAACTGGAGCAGGTGCGCACGGCGGCGCTGTTTCTGACCGGCATTTTCCCGCTGCTGTTTGTTCCGGCGGCTGCGGGCGTGATGGATCTGTGGGCGGATTTACAGGCCATGCTGGTGCCGGTGCTGCTGGCCTTGATCCCCATTACCATTTTGGTCATGACGGTGTCCGGCTGCGTGACCCAGCACCTGGCAGAGCGGAAGGAGAAAAAGCAATGATCACACAAGTTCTGGAATCTTCCGCCGTATGGGGCGTGCTGCTCACGCTGGCTGCGTTCGGCCTGGGGGTGCTCATCAACAAGCGCACCGGTAAGGCAATTTTCAACCCGCTGCTGTTGGGCACGGCGTTTGTCATCGTGGTGCTCAGCGTGTTGAACATCCCCTATGATACATACGCCGCCAGCGCTTCGCCCATCAGCTACCTGCTGCTGCCCGCAACGGTCAGCCTGGCAGTGCCGCTGTATGAAAAATGGGATCTGCTGTGCAAAAATCTGGTAGCCATTGTGGCCGGTGTGCTGGCCGGAGTTATGGCCAGTCTGTTCAGCGTGCTGGCACTGGCCCTGCTGATGGACCTGAACCATGAGCAGTACATCACCCTGCTGCCCAAGTCTGTTACCACTGCCATCAGCATGGATGTTTCCCGCGAGCTGGGCGGCATTGCCACCCTGACGGGCGCCATTGTGATTTTGACCGGCATTGTGGGCGCGCTGGCAGCGGAAACCGTCTGCAAGGTGTTCCGCATTACCAACCCCATTGCCAAAGGCATCGGCATTGGTACGGCGTCCCACGCCGTGGGCACCAGCAAGGCGCTGGAAATCGGCGAAGTGGAAGGCGCGATGAGCGGCCTTTCCGTTGCTGTGGCCGGTATCATGACCGCCGTGCTTTGCCCGCTGTTCTCGGAATTGATTCACTAAATACAGAAGGCCCGCCCGCGCATCACCTGGTTTGTGGTGCGCGGACGGGCTGTTTGTATGCCGCCGGACGGCGGAAAACGGCATTTTTTGCAAGTTTTTTGCCCGGCAGCGGGGGCAGCTCTTGCCGCGCGGCGGGTTCTATACTATAATAAAAATAAGCTGTTTGTATGTGCAAAATACAGAGAAAAAAGCGCAGCGCCGCCCGGCAATAGAGGGCTGGAATATGCGGCGCTGACGGAGAGAGGATCATAAAATCATGGGATTTTCGTTTGTGACAGAAATTCCTTCCCCGGATGTCATTCGGGAAAGGTTTCCCCTTGCGCCGGAACTGGCCGCCCGCAAAAAAGAGCGGGATGAAGAAATAAAAAAGATCATTACCGGCGAAAGCGACAAGCTCCTGGTCGTTGTCGGCCCCTGCTCGGCGGATAACGAGGAAGCCGTTGTGGATTATGTGTCCCGTCTGGTCAAGGTGCAGGAGAAGACGAAGGACCGCCTGGTGATCGTTCCGCGCGTGTACACCAACAAGCCCCGCACCACCGGCGAGGGCTACATGGGAATGATCCACCAGCCGGACCCGGAAAAGAAGCCGGATATGCTGGAGGGAATTCTGGCCATCCGCCATATGCACATGCGCGTATTGCAGGAAACCGGCTTTTCCACTGCGGACGAGATGCTCTATCCCGAAAACTTGCGTTACCTTTCGGACATTATGTCCTATATTGCCGTGGGTGCCCGCTCGGTGGAAAACCAGTTCCACCGCCTGGTGGCCAGCGGCTGCGATGTGCCCGTGGGCCTGAAAAACCCCACCAGCGGCGATTTGACCGTTATGCTCAACTCTGTTGTGGCGGCCCAGGTGCCCCATGACTTTATCTTCCGCGGGTGGGAGGTCCAGTGCCCCGGCAACCCGCTCAGCCACACCATTCTGCGCGGCGCGGTGAACAAGCACGGCCAGACCATCCCCAACTACCATTACGAGGATCTGCGCCTGCTGTATGAGCTGTACATGAAGCGCAACCTGAAGAACCCCGCCTGCATTGTGGATACCAACCACAGCAACTCCGGCAAGCAGTATATGGAGCAGATCCGCATTGCGAAAGAGGTTCTGCACAGCCGCCGCCATTCGGACGACATCAAGAACCTGGTCAAGGGCCTGATGATCGAAAGCTATATTGAGCCGGGCAGCCAGAAGATCGGCGAGCACTGCTATGGCAAGTCCATCACGGACCCCTGCCTGGGCTGGGACGATACCGAGCGACTGCTGTACGATATCGCAGAGCTTTCTTAACCGATAAAATTACAAATAAGGCATGCACTGCCGGAAACTGAACAGAGGTTCAGCCGGGGCGGTGCATGCCTTTTGTGTTGCGGGGGATAATCGATAAAAATCAGTACAGCATGGTGTCATCATCCACGCGGTACACATGGCCGTCTTTTTCATACACTTCAATGTAATAGTCGCCGTCCGGGGATTTTTCGGACCAGGTTTGCTGTTCAGACACAGAATAGTTCTGAGAATCCGAAGATGCAGAAGAAGCGGAAGATTCCGAGGTGGAAGCGACAGTGGAAGTGGAGGACTGCGATACAGACGGTTCGTTTTTAGAAGCTGTACAGCCTGCAAGTAAAAGGATTGCTGCGCTTGTACAGAAAAGGCCAAAAAAATTTTGAATTATTCATAATACAAAGTCCCCTGATACCAAACAAGATAATAACCAGCGTCGTGGGGGTGCTTCAGAATTTCGTGATTATTGTTGCGGATTTGCACCGCCGCGGGCGGTGCACCGACATGATTCTTTATTCATTATTATTTATTATTTTATTCTATATTAGTGCTGGATACTGTCGGGGTCAAAGTTGCGTGCCATCAAGGCAGAGATGGCGGGCAGCGCGGCAGCAATCAGGGCTTTGTCATGGTTAGGGGCCAGGCGGGTGGCGGAATCAAACAGCATGGTGTTTTCCTGTTGCGGGGTGCTGGCGGGCCAGGTGGGAATGCCGCTGTGCTGCGGGTTTCCGGTGCGGGCAAAGGCCAGAACGGCATCGAAAATCTGCTGTTCCAGCTGCGGGGTCACGCCGGAAATGTTGGCAGAAGGCACCAGCTCAGTATTATGGAAAACAAACGGGATATCGGAACAATGCCATGGGGCGCGGCCGCCCTCAATGGTGAAATCCTGATTGAAGAAATAGCTCCACACCGGGCCGGTTTCCGCCCGGCGGCGGATATAGCGCATGGTCGGCTCCCGGAACAGTACATCCAAAAACGGCAGGTCGGCGGCGCTGCGTTCGGGGTAGGCGGCGTGGAACAGCGGCAGCAGGGCATCCGCCGTCTGCTTGCCCAGCATTTTTTCGGCAAAGCCTTCGGCCTCGGCGGCGCTCATCTGCGCTTTGTTCAGGCCGAAGCCATTGAAGGCGGCAAACTCGCCAAACACGGTGCCCACCAGAAGGGGAATGCGGGCGGTTTCGGGGCGGAACGCATTTTCCAGCGGGTCACCCAGATAAAAGGCGTTAGGGTGAGGGGTGCAGCCGGTGTTTTTTCCGGCTGCTTTCAAGGCGGGGGCTACTTTATTATAAGCGGCGGCAAGCGCGGCATAGGGTACCGTTTCCAGTGCGGCGATATCCGCCGCGCCAAGCTCCGCCATCAGAGCCTCGGCGCAGTCCCGCCCGCTACCGGTGCAGTCGGCCAGGCGGCCCAGAACGCCGCTCATCACAATACCTTTGTGGAACAGCCCGTCCGCGGCGGGGGTCTGCAGCAGGGTGGTCACCTTGGCGCCACCGCCGGACTGGCCGAACACTGTCACATTGCCGGGGTCACCGCCGAACGCGGCAATATTATCCCGCACCCAGCGCAGCGCGGCGATGATATCGTCCCCGCCCGCGTTGCCGGAATTGGCGTATTCCGCCCCAAATTCCGAAAGGTCGAGATAGCCCAGGATGTTCAGCCGGTGGTTGATGGAAACCACCACGCAGTCCCCCAGGCGGGCCATGTTTTCGCCCTCGTAAGCGATCTGCTCAATGGAGGAACCGGCAAAGTATCCGCCGCCGTGCAGCCACACCAGCACGGGGCGGTGGGCGTCATCCAGCGCGGGGGTCCAGATGTTCAGGTTCTGGCAGGCTTCGTCCATCAGCCAATAGCGGTGGGGCACCAGCATTTCGCCGTTGGGCTTGGGCATTTCCAGCAAAGGGCAGACATAGCCGTAACTGGTGGCGTCCAGCACGCCGTCCCACACAGCTGGCTCCGGCGCGTGGAAGCGCCTGGCCTTGGCGTAAGGGATGCCCTTAAAGATATCCAGCCCGTCAAAACGGTAGCCGCGCACCGAGCCGCCGGTGGTGCGCACCAGCGGGGCATCGGCAGAACAAGAAAAAGTATGGGTCATAGCAAACTCCTTTCCGGCAGTGGGCAAAAATGATACATTTTTTGATGCTGGTTCTATTGTAGCAGATTTACGCAAAAAAAGAAGCCATAAAACGCAGAAATGCAGCAAAGCTATCAAATTTTGCTGACCAGGGATGTACAGTGGTGCTGCCATGAATAATGGAAGATTATACATGAAAATAATGAACAGATGTGCAAAAGCGCAGTGTGCGGCTGCCGGAGGAAAAAAGATTGATGGATTGGATCATGCAAACGTTGACCCAGCTGGGGGAGCACTTTGGGCTGGTGCTGATCGCCTGTGTGGAACTGGCGGCGGCAGTGGCGCTATTGATAAAAGGCCAGCATAAAAAGAAAGGAACACCGATTCAGACAGCGCGGGGCCGGGGCGCGCGGGATTTGCTGCTGCAAGAACTGGACCGCTGCAGCGACCAGGTGTTTATTCGAGATACAAGATTAGACAAAAAGACAGTCTATAAGTGGTGGAATATAAAAAAATAGGTTGTATCAAATTTCATTACAGCTTTATTCCTCACGCTTTTCTCATATAAATTGATTTGCCATGTAAGACAAATCGCTCATTTTATTGATAAATCGCTTACCCTCATCGTTTTGAAGCATGAAAGAAACGCCGCCTGCCATACCAAAAAAATCTAACTGATTCAGCATTTCCACATCCATTCCGAGGAACATCGTATTCCAAACGCTCAGCAAATCGCCATGTGATACTACAATGATACATTCATCATTACTTGCCATTATCTCGTCAAAAAGAGGTTTTAAGCGATTCCATTCGTCTCGTCTACTCTCAGCATCAGAAAACATCCTGTCATCAATGGTTTTCTCTTGAACCTCAATGTTCTCACGAAGCCACTGAACAGATTTGCCAACGCATTTACCTAAATTGCGCTCTCGAAGTTCCGTTCGAATGTTAGGTGTGATTCCCATATGCTTTGTGACAATTTCAGCGGTGTGCTTTGCTCGCAGAAGATCGGAAGCATACATAACAATTTTGTGACCGGATAACTGCTTTGCTAACTTCTGCCCTATTCTTTCGGCCTGTTCAATGCCTAATTCAGAAAGATCCCAATCTGTCCAAGAACCCACCATACCATTTGTGTGGTGAATTGACTGCGTGTGCTGAATAGTAATAATCTGTTTCATATTGTTATACCTCACTTTCTCTCAAAGTCCATTCTTAATTCGGTGTTTGGTATACCGAGCTTTAGTCCAAAGGCTTGTACTCAGTAACAGATTTGAGATACGCTTCTGGGTTACCATTCAAAACGAGGTCGGCATACGCCAACGGGTCATTGTAGATAAGATAGTCAAGCTCTGACCGCTGATACATATTGTCGGCAACTTCGTTTTCGACGGCGGTGCAGTTAATAGCAATCATACTGCCATCGTTAAACTTCAGCTCCACGTAATCGCAAATAACCGTACTCAGCGGTAAACAGGGTCCATTATGGCGTGATTCGCTGTTTCATAAGGGTTTTACTACGAAAATGTCAACTATTTCACCGTTTCACTATCTTGATGCGCCGCAGCGACCTGATGCCGATTGCCGCAGTGGGCAACACTCAAAAGATGCTGGGCATCAGCCTGGAAGAACTTCAGACCAACTTGATGACGCTGATGCAGCAGATGGCGAACCGGGACGTGAGTGAGCAGGTGTGGAAGTCTTACCGTGCATGGGACGGTACAACAACCCTGGTGGATGAGCTGCAGCTGAAAGACGGGCAGTGGGTGATCCTTGCCATTACCCGCAGCGCAGACGGTGCGTATGACCTAATAAGCTTCAGTCGTTCCACTGAGCTGCATGACCAGATCGAACGGTACGAAAACTGCCTGAGCCAGGTGGAAGAAGAAAGCCAGTCCAAAACCAGCTTCCTGTCCCGTGTGTCGCACGAGATCCGCACTCCGATGAACGGTATCATCGGTATGCTGACACTGGCACGGTGGATTTTGCCGCATTGCAGCGCAGCATTGGCAAGTTTTTGCGCCAGCGCCGCGGGTAAGCGAGAGAGCGAAGGTGTACCGGAAACACCGAAAATCCAGCCGATTTCTGCAAAGGCAGAAGGAATTTTGTGTTTGCGGAATATGCGTTATTTTCGTTGTTTTGAGCTACACCGTTAAGTGGGAATGCTGAAGAAGAGAAAAAACGTACATGGGCGGATGCTCCTTTGGGGAAAAGTCAGGCGGCAGTATACAGGGTGCCGCGGCGCTTCATCCAGCGGTAGGCCGCCACGCAGATCATGACGGATAACAGCGAACCCGCCGGTGCGGCCAGCCCCATAGGCAGCAGGGTTCCGGCAAACAGACGGGAAGCCAGGTAGGACCCCGGAACGCGCACCAGCACAATAGCGATGATGTTGTGGAGAAAGCCGATGTAAGACTTGCCGCAGGCGGCAAAATACCCGGTAAAGCTGAAGTGGATCCCGGCAAAAATGGTATCCACAATATAACCGCGGATGTACTGGCAGCCCATCAGCACCACGGCGGCGTCGGTGGTGAAGCACCCCAGCAGCGGCTCGGCCACAAGCTCAATGACCAATACTACGGTAATGCCGTAACCGGTGGCGATCATGGCGGCGTATTTCAGGGTCTGGGCGGCGCGCTCCGGCTTGCCTGCGCCAAGGTTCTGGGAAGACAACGCCGATACCGTCGCCAGCATGGAGGACGGCACAATGAACATGGCGCTGATGATTTTTTCCACAATGCCCACGGCGGCAGAATCAATCAGGCCGCGGTGGTTGGCAATGATGGTGATAATGATGAACGCGACCTGAATGCAGCCGTCCTGCACAGCGACCGGCAGGCCGATTTTAAGAATACGGCCCAGCACGCCTTTGCGCGGGCGGAAGTTCTGGCGGCTCAGCCGCGGGCCGGTTTTGTGCCGCCGGATGCCGAACAAGGCAACAATAACACTCAAGGTCTGCGAAAGGGTAGTGCCCAGCGCAGCACCCACCGGGCCAAGGGCCATGGGACCGATGAAAAGAATATCCAGCGCAATATTGGCGGCGCAGGCAACGGCGATAAAGTACATCGGGCTTTTGGAATCCCCCAAACCGCGGAAGACGGAGCTGATGATGTTGTATGCCGTGATGAACGGGATGCCGATGAAGCAGATGGTCAGATACTGCACCGTGCCGGGAACGGCCTCTGCCGGAACACCGATCAGGCCGACGAGCGGGCGCACTGCGGCCACCAGCACGGTGGTAAAACCGAGGGAGACCGCCATGAACAGGGTGGCGGTGTTGCCGATGGCGGCTTCGGCATCGCGCATATTGCCCGCCCCCACGGCGTGGCCGATGATGACGGTGGAACCCATGGCAAGCCCAACAATGATAACGGTCAGCATGTGCATGACCTGGCTGCCGTTGGCAACGGCGGTGATGCTGTCCACCCCGCAGAACCGGCCGGTGATGTACAGGTCAGCCATGCCGTACAGCGTTTGCAGAAAGTAAGAGAGCAGATACGGCAGGGCAAAGGTCAGAATGGTTTTGAACACGCTGCCGGTTGTAAGATTTTTTTCCATGATAATTTCCCATCCTTAGCTGGCAATAGTCTAGGGTGTATCTGAAAAGTCGAAAATGTAGTCTATTTCTACAAACACAGCGGGATTTTTGCCTTAAATCCTGCTTGTGTTTGCGAATATCCGTCATTTTCTTTATTTTCAGATACACCTTAGTATCAGAGCAAGTAAAAGCTATTGTCATTCCCCTTGCAGCTGCTGCTGGCAGAACTGCCAGAAACGCTCCGCCGTGGCGGGCAGGAGCGTGTTGCGCCTGCGGGAAAGGTAAGCCGTGCGGCTGGGGTCCGGCTCTGCCATCCTGGCTGCCGCCGCTGTTGTGCTGGTGTTCGCCGCCAGAAAGCTGACTGCCGCCATGCAGAGCGAAAAAGCATAAGCTGATTTTATTCTAACACAAGCCTCCTTACTTTGCCATCAATTTTGGATGGATTGGGAATTTAACAGAAAACCTCCGGCTGCATTGTGCGAGCAGCCGGAGGTTTTCCGTTTTAATACAATCTCATATAAAGAACATATGTTTTGATGCATTTGCTGACAAATCTGTGGCGGCAGAAAAAAGTGTAGAACTTGACAATAAGACTTTTGGAAATATTATCAAGGAGGAAATCGACCGTATTAACGCAGAAGAAAAGGCCGGGAATGTGGCTGAATGATGTATCGGTTAAACAAGAACGAAAGAATTTTTGATGTTTGTCATGAGGAATGGCGCAAACATCGGCCCCTACAAAAATGCCGGGTGCTGCGAGAGAATAAAATACCCAAGTATTATCGCATAAAGCAAGACAGTTATCATTAAGATTCTCTTACATTTCTCTCTCCTGCAACATACAGCCACAGCAGCAGGCGGTGCCCCCTGCTTCAAGTGGGGCACCGCCTGCTGTTTTGATGTAATAGAAACGTTTGATTTGCGGCAAAACAAAACACCGGGTGCCATATGGCACCCGGTGCTTCAGTTAAATAACCGGCGCAATCAAACCGGTATCAGAGGAGGAGAAAACAGCAAAATTAGTTTGCGCGGTACTGGGCCGGCAGCTGGTCGATGGTCTGCCATTTCTGCATGGCATCTTCCAGGCTCATGCCGCCCGCAACAGCGTCGCGGCGGCAGGCGTTGACGGCCTGGATCTCTTTCATCTTTTCGCCGGTCAGGCTGTAGTTCTTCATGGCGAGCAGGGTAGCAGCCCATGCAATCATGGGGATGACGCAGAACAGAACGATAACAACCACGTTCATGCCGGGGGTGTACGGGTCGTACTGGGTGGGCAGGCTGTCAAGGCCGATAAAGCTGACGGCCACGCCGACCACGGTAGCGGACAGGCTGGAAACCAGCTTGTCAACCAGGCTGAACAGAGTGCCCATGATACCGGGAATATACTTGCCGGAGATGTAGGTCTCGTAGTCAGAGCAGTCGGCAACCATGGGGATGGGCATATCGGCAGTAGCGTAATAAGCGCCATAGCCAATGCCGAACAAAGCGATGAACAGGATGGTGTAAACGTTGATGGAAACCTTGCCGTCAGACATCAGAGACAGGGTGAAGGCATCGCCCTTGCCCCACAGGAGCAGCAGCACCAGAACGCCGATGTAGCAGATCAGCGCAACGCTGACATAGCGCATCAGGCTGGCTTTCTGGCCTTTCTTCTGGCTGGTGCGGACGGTGAGCAGGAAGAAGGGAACGCTGAACACATAGCCCAGAACCATCATGGGCAGGTACAGCCCGTCATAGTTGCCCATCATGCAGCCGTACAGCATGCACAGAACGGTGGTGTTGGTGGCAATGGAAAGTGCCAGCTTGCAGCCTGCACCAGCCACCATCAGGCGCTGCATGGGGTTGTTGCCCTTGATGATGGCAACATACTCGGCAACCTTGATCTTTTCGGTTTTCTGGCCGCCGATGCCAAAGTACTTCGGCTGGTCCTTTTCCCAGATGCCGATGACAGCCAGGATGGTCAGGGCGATGGAGATCACGATGCCGACAGGAGCCAGGGTGCGGAAGAAACCGGCGGAAGCGTAACCGCCCTCATAGTTTTTGGCCAGGATGGGGGCAAAGAACTGCATGGCGCCCATGCCCAGCAGGGAGCCGACGGTGTTGAAGATGGTGAACAGGGGGCGCTGCTTGGGATCGTTGGTCAGAACAGTCTGGCCGGAACGGGTGCAGGAGGTCTGGAAGGTGTAGCCGATGACCCAGATGGCGTACAGGGCTACAAAGGCAACATAACGTGCCCATTCCATGGAGGCGGGGATCAGCGGGGTCAGGCAGTACAGCACCAGGATGCTGACAGCCATGATGAGGTTGCCGATGACCATAAACGGGCGGAACTTGCCGAACTTGCCGTTGGTGCGGTCCATCAGGGCACCGATGATAGGGTCGGTAATGGCGTCAAACAGGCGCATGCCGGTGACCATCACGGAGGCGAAGATCATGCTCAGGGCCAGAACCTTGCTGCCGAAAGTGGCAATGTAGGAAAGCACCAGAACATAGTACACGTTGGTAGCGCCGTTGTTAAGCGGGAACAGCATCAGCTGGTAAGGCTTGGCGCGGTTGACGCTGGCAGACGCCGCAGAGTTTTGCTCACTCATGGGGGCATTCTCCTTTCATAACAAAGACCCCCGCCCCGAAACGGGCGGGGGCATAAACGATTCAAAAGGGGGAAGATGCGGAGGCTAAGGCAATACCGCATAATTCTAAGTGCCGATACGGCGAGCGAGGTGCGGCAGATGCTAAGCCAAAAGCGCAGATAATACTGGATGTCTTATCGAGCATTTTGGCAACGCAGATGCCGTGCCGCAGCCGCCGGAGCGGTGCTTAAGCCGCAAGGCGGGAATTGTGCGGTGTTGCCCTAAACCTTACTGCTGATTCTGAGCGCTTGCAGTGTTGGCAGCCTGCTCAGCAGTCCAGGTCTTCTTGCGCTTGATGGCAACAACCAGGCGCCAGATGCACAGCACGGTCAGAACAGCCAGAACGGTGTCCAGAGCGTACAGGGCGGTCTTCCACCACGGGGTGATGACCTTCAGGCGGTCAGCGGAGGACCAGCCGTTCATAGCGTTGGAGTTGGCAACGGTGTACAGGATCTTGTGCATGGCTTCGCGCATTTCGGTCACGATGTAAGCATCGTTCTCGTACTTCGGAGCCAGGGTGGTGTGGATGGTCGGGTCCGGGCTATCCCAGATATCGGAACCGGCAATCAGACCATCGGCCAGATCCATGTATTTGCTGGAACCGGAGTAGTCGGTGATGATCATGCCGCGCATGCCCAGTTCGCCGCGCAGGAAGCCAGTCAGCAGGTTATCGTAAGCGCCGCACCAGTAAGCGCCCCAGCGGTTAAAGCCGGTCATAACGCTCCAGGCGCCGCCATCGGTGACAGCCTTGTCGGCAACTTCCAGGTAGATTTCGCGGGCAGCCTGCTCGTTCAGCCAGGTGTTCACGCCGCGGCGGCTGGATTCAGAGTCGTTCAGGGCAACGTGCTTCAGGTAAACGTAAACGCCCTTGGACTGGATGCCGTTGACTTCGGCAGCGCAGATGGTGCCGGCAACGAACGGATCGGAAGCATAGTACTCGAAGTTACGGCCAGAGTAAGCGGTGCGGTGCATGTTGATGCCGGGGCCATACAGACCAGAGTAACCCATGGCCAGGCAGTCTTCGCCAATGCAGCGGCCCACATCGTTGATCAGGTCAACGTTGAAGGTGGCAGCCATAACGTCTTCGGAGGTGTAGCACATAGCGGAAGCGCCGCCGGTCAGTGCTGCGGTCAGGCCCTGCGGGCCGTTTTCGTCTTTGGTACGGGTCTTGCCGATGGATTCAACAGCGGCAGTGTTGTGGAAGCCCAGGGTGATGGTGTTGACCATCTCGTTGAAGGTCAGCTGATCCAGCAGGGTATCCCACTGGGGATCGTCATAGTCGGCACCGATCATGGAAACCAGAGCCAGACCATTGTCAGCGCCCAGGGTGGGCATTTCAACGCTGTCAGCCTTGCTGCCGTCGTAACGGGTGAAAGCCAGGTGATCAGCCAGGGTCTGGGTTGCGTTCAGCACAACAGGCTGGGTGGGGAAGGTGGCAACCCAGTTGGAGCGGCTCAGCCAGGTAACTTCGCCGGGTTCGCTGCTGCTCTTGTTGGGGTCTGCTTCATCAAACAGGTTGGTGATGGCAGTGCCGTTTTCGCTGGTGGCGTAGGTGGTGCTGTCCAGAGCGGCGTTGGTCCACTTGTAGGTCAGGGCAACGTTGCCATCGGCGGTCATGCGGCCATCGGTGTTCTCAACGGTGTAGCCCTTGGCAGCCAGGATGTTGTTCACAGCGTTGTGTGCATCGGTGGCAGCGGTGAAGTAGTAGTCGCCAGCGTCAACAATATAGGTCTTGGCGTTGTTGGCATCATAGGTGCGCAGCTCGCTCTTGTCAACGGTGATGTTGACAGTCTCGGAAGCGCCGGGAACCAGGATATCGGTCTTGGCAAAGCCGCACAGCTCAGCAGAAGCCTTCTCGATGCCGTTGGCCTTGTCGTAATCGGTGTAGGGGCTCTGGAAGTACAGCTGAACGGTTTCCTTGCCGGAGTAGGTGGAACCGGTGTTGGTGACTTTCAGGGTGACGTTGAAAGCATCAGCAGATTCGGTCACATTGAAATCGCTGTACTCGAAGGTGGTGTAGCTGTCGCCATAGCCGAAGGGGAAGGCAACAGTGGTGGACCAGTTATAGTCGCCAGCATTGCCGGTGCCCATAACAGCGTCCTCGTAGCGGGTCTCGTAGTAACGGTAATCCAGGTAGATGCCTTCCTGATACACGCTGTACATACCCTGCACATCAGGGCCATCAGTCAGCAGGTTGTAATCTGCTGCGTTGGGGTAAGCCTGGGTGTAGAAGTTATAGATGGCGGGGTTGGCCATGTTGTCGTACAGGTAGGAATCAACCAGGCTGCCGGACGGGGCAACCTCGCCAGCCAGCAGCTGGGCAACACCGTTGATGCCGGTCTGGCCCACGTCGCCGATCCACATAGCGGAATCAATGCCGTAATCCTCGCCGCAGATCTCCGGGTTCAGGAAATCCATCTCAATGGCGTTGGAAGAGTTGATCAGAACGATGATCTTCTTGAAGGTGCCGTTGTCCTTCAGGGTCTTCAGGTTCTGGAGCAGTTCCTTTTCTTCAGCGGACAGGGCCAGGTAGTTGCCGCCGCCCTCCTGGCCTTTGATCCAGGAATCATTGGTGCCGTTTTCGCCGCTGGGCAGGTCAGCGCCCTCACCGCCGGAGCGGGAGAACACGACGATAGCAGCATCGCCGTAGTCAGCAAAGCTGGACTCAGCGCTGGACAGCTTGCTCCAGGGAGCTTCGTTCACAGCGTACTGGGTGTTGGCTTCCAGGGTATCGGAGATGGCAGCCGGGGTGATGCGGCTGTAGTTCTTCATCATATCGTCAGAAGAATACAGATCCCACAGGGTGCTGTTGACCTGGATGCCCTGATCTTCCAGAGCCTGCTTGAAGTTGGGAGCCTTGCTGGTGTCAACGGAGCCGGAACCGGTGCCGCCGTACATCAGGTCCACGGAGCCGTGGCCGAACAGGCTGACCTTTGCGCCGCTTGCCAGGGGCAGGGCGTTGTTGTCGTTCTTCAGCAGGGCTGCGCCTTCGGCTTCAACCTGTGCGCACAGCTCAGCCTCGTAGGACTCGCGCTCTTCATCAGAGGTGAAATCGCTCTTGAAGTACTCAGTGTCTTCGTCACTGTCGCCCTTGATGATCTTGTAGGTGTCGGCGTCCAGGTAGTTATTAACGGTGGTCGTATAATGGAACGCAACCGTCGTGCCTACAATGGCGCCTGCGGTCAGGACGGCGGTAACGGCGGTCAGGCCGGACCACATCCCAACTTTGGGTTTCTTACTCATTGTGTTCTCCTCCTGTTAGAAAATGCTCTATAACAAACTGTATTAAGCAAGAACAAAATACAGAGTGTTCAAAATAGATTATACCCAGTTTGCACTCTTGGATTTGGTCTTGTGCAGCTTGTACTCCGGGTTGGGGGTATCTACATGGCGGATGACGGACTCATCGGTGCGGTCACCAGCCACGGCCTGAATGTGCAGTTCGCCGTTCAGGGGAACCTTGAAGGTGAAAACATGCTCGCCGGTCTGCTCGCCTACCTTGTTGCCGTTTACATACAGGGCAACGGTGCTCTGGTTGGAATAAACCTTTACGGTAGCGGTGCTGCCGGTGCGCTCCACAAAGCGCTTGGAGCAGATGTGCACAAAGGCTTCATCGCTCCACCATGCTTTATACAGATAGAAGCTGTCCTTCTTGGTTTTGCGGTCAAAGGTCACAAGGCCCTTGTGGTTCATGCCCGGCTCGCCGCCCTGGTCACGGGCGTCTGCAGCAAAGTCAAACATGTTCCAAACGTGGGTGGCCCACATCCAGGGGTGGCGCTTGAAGCAGCGCAGCATGTACTCATGGTACTTGGCCTGGTATTCCTCGGTGTGGTCGCCGCGGTGGGGGTGTGTGCTGTGCAGGTTGGGCATGCCCTCCGCGCCGTATTCGCTGTAGCCGAACGGGCGGTTGGGGAAGCAGAGATGGAAGAAGCCCATCCACAGGTCGTTCAGGATAAAGCCCGGAACGTACCAGCCCAGGTACAGGTTCCAGCTGACCATATCGGTAATGTGGGTCGAACGGTTGAAGGGACCGCACATGGCGTAGCAGGCCAGGGTGGTCAGGCGGGTCTTGTCCATCTCGTGGCACAGGTCGTTCAGCTGGCGGTGGTTATCCAGCATGTCCTTCTTGTCCTTGGTGGAGATGGTGATCTCGTTGGAAACGCCCCAGCAGACGATGCAGGGGTGGTTGTAGTTCTGGATGATCAGCTCTTTCATCTGGCTGATGGTGTTCTCGCGGCCGTTGGGCATGTGCTCACTGATGTAGGGGATCTCGGCCCAAACAACCATGCCGACCTCGTCGCACAGATCATAGAAGTACTGGTCGTGCTGATAATGAGCCAGGCGGATGGTGTTGGCACCGATCTCTTTGATCAGGGCCATGTCCTCATCGTGCATCTCGCGGGTGATGGCGTTGCCCAGGCCCTTGCGGTCCTGATGGCGGGAAACGCCGTGCAGCGGGTAAGACTTGCCGTTCAGGAAGAAGCCCTTCTTGGGGTCAACCTTGAAGCTGCGCACGCCAAAGCGGGTGGTGGTCTCATCTTCCACCGTGCCGTTCACCACAAGGCGGGCCTTGCAGCTGTACAGGTACGGATCCTTAACGCCGTTCCACAGGTGTGCGTTGAAGATGGTCAGGGTGATGTCGGGGCCTTTGCCGGTGGCAACGGTGTTGCCGGCAGCGTCCAGTAGCTCAATGCTCACTTCACCCTCGCCGTCGTGCCAGGTGGTAACCTGAACGCTGGCATCTGCGCCCTGCACAGTGGGGGTGATGCGGATGCCGGGGCCGCCGAAGTAATCCAGGGTGAAGTGGTTCTTGCTGACCACCATCAGGCTGACATCGCGGTAGATGCCGCCATAGAAGGTGAAGTCAGCTTTCTGGGGGTAAACGCGGTCGTTTTTGCTGTTGTCGACTTCCACGGTCAGCTCGTTTTCATCCCGCAGCAGTTCGGTGATGTTGGCGCGGAAGGTGGAGTAGCCGCCGTCGTGGTTGCAGACGGGGGAGCCATTCAGAACCACATGGGCGCTGGCGTTGACGCCGTCAAACTGAATCCAGACCTGATGGGAGGCGGTGTTAAACTGGGGAGCAGCGAAACGGGTGCGGTAGATGCAGGTGCCGCGCCAGTAGTCATTGCCGCCGTCCTGACCGTCGCGGGCGTTCCAGGTGTGCGGCAGGTCCACCGTTGTGGTGGTGCCGTCGGGGCCGGTGAATTCCCAACCCTTCATGATTTTGGTGATTTCTCGCATGGCGCAGCCATCCTTTCTTTTTGCTGTTATTATTGTAACGAACAGCGAAAAATGTCGCAATGGGTTTTGCATAATCGGTCATTTGCGTGGAATAAACGGTTTTTGCCTGACAAAAAAATAACCCTTGCATTTGTGCAATATGTACAAATGCAAGGGCGTAAATCTTATACCTGAAATTTTGAGGGAACTTTATTGGACCGGGAAAACGGCTTTTATCGCAAAAAATCCGCCGTTGGATTCGGTAGTCAAAAAACCATTGTACTTCTGGATAATGCGCTTGGCGATCTTTAACTCATCGCAGGTTTCGCGGCCAGGATCCGGGCCATCGGGCACCGCGCTGATGATATTCAGAACAGCAAACCCCTGCCGCCTGCAGACCAGCAGGTCAATCATCCGCTTTTCCGGCTCCGGCAGCTTGCGGGTCAACTCAATGGCATGGTCCAGTGCGTTGGCAAACAGAGCGTACAGATCGGCCGGATCCATAAAGTGCAGGCAGGTGCCGTCCGCCACATTGTTGATGCTGATGTGGTGGGCTTCGCACAACATGCTCTTTTCGGTCAGCACAACATCCAAAACCTCACTGCCGGTCTGGGTGCTGGCGTCATACTGCCGGGCGGCGGCTTCGGCTTCGTTCAGGCTCTGCTGCAGCGCGGCGTTGGGGGCCATACGGCGCAGATCAGCGATCTGAACTTTCAGCTCATGGCATTTGCGGTTGATGATCTGTACGTTCCGCTTGGCCACCTGATACTGCTGGCGCTGGCGTTCATACAGCATGTTCAGCGAGTTCATCTCTTTTTCCATGGCCGCCTTTTTGAACAGCTCAGTCTGCAAATATAAAAGGGTGATGTAGTAGAGCTGGCAGAGTGCCAGGGGGACAACAACGAAGATAGAAGTTTCCCGCGATACTCCGGTGTTGGTGACGGTCTGCATTGTTAAAAACAGCAGAACGAACATGCCGCCCAGAATAATAGCGCTGATTTGCTGGCGGGGACCGATGTGGTAGCTGCCTTCATATGGCATGGAATGGGCAACAGTTACCCGCAGCAGGCAGTACGCAGCGGCAAAAAACAGCAGTTGCAGCAGCAAAGCAGAAGGCTGATCCAATGGCAGGAATATGTTTACCTGTGCCAGGCACCAGACAAGAAGCTGCCATAACTCAAATGTCGTCAGGGCACTCAAAATTCCCCAGATGGCGCAATAAGTGGCGCCGGACCAGTCCAACTGGGTGCAGCTGTGGGAAGCGAAAATCATCCACATACAAAACAGAATATACGCCCCCGCCCGCAGGAACAGCGAGGAAGGCGTGTGATCCGCCCATAATAAAAATGTGGAAAGGGGAATGGAGGGAATCAGGCAAAGCAGTGCCCGCTGCCAAAAGTGCGGCGAGTGCCGGAGCGGGAGCCAGTAGGTTAGTGCTGCGCCCCAAAGCTGTATCCCACAGACAAGAAGAGAAAGAAATTGTTGGAGATTTGGCAGCATTACATGGCACCCCCAACATAGGCGGCGACCGCAGCCAGGAAGGCAGCCCGCTGGCGGCGGCTGATCTCCAGCCGGTCCTCCCCAACCTGGACCATATCGTTCTGGACCGCCCGCACATACCGCAGATTGACAAGGTAACACTGGTTGCATTTGGCAAAGTGGTAGGGGGCCAGCTGCTTTTCAGCATTTTGCAGGCTGGAACGCACGGACCATACCCCGGTGGAGGTATGGTAATGCAGCATACGGTCCCGCGTTTCCAGCCAGTAGATGTCCTCGGTGTTCAGCAGCTGCACGCCCCCAGCGGTCTGTAATGCAATCTGCCCGCCTTTGCGGCGCTGCACCCGCTGCAAAGCGCGGGCCAGCTTGGTGCTGAACTGGTAATAATTGACCGGTTTGAGCACAAAATCCAGGGCGTCGACCTCATACCCGCGAATAGCGTACTGCGCCATGTTGGTAACGAACACCAGCACCACATCCGGATCCACCGTGCGAATGCGCTCGGCAGCGTCCATGCCGCCAAGCTCCGGCATTTCAATATCCAGAAAGATGATGTCGAACCCCTTGCAATAGTTGGTTATGATCTGGGTACCGTCCGAAAAAGCGGTAACTTCCAGCATACAGTTGTTCTCGCGGCTGTATTGGTCAATCATGCTGCACAGCTGCTGCCGCATATCCGGCTGGTCATCCACCACGGCAATGCGAGGCATCGGGCGGCCCCCTTTCTGTTTGGAATCCAAAGCACCCGGCAAGCCCGGAAAACGGCTGTGCCATGCGCCTTTACTTATAATATATAAATACATTATAGTTGGCGGTGCGAAACCTTGCAAGAGAATTTTGCAGAAAACGGGGCGGCGCATGGAATCTGGTTGTGATTTAGCGCTGCGTGTGGTATCCTGTAGGCAGCTTTTGGCGGCGGGCGGGGCAAGAAGAATGCCGGGATAAACGGGCGGAGGTTTGCTGCAGCTGCTATACCATGTATTACATATTACACCATTTGCCAGTAACTTGAGTGGAAATTTATGGGAAAATGCGTAATTTGGGGACAAGATTGAAAAGAAAAAATAGGCAACACCGCACAATTCCCGCCTTGCGGCTTAAGCACCGCTCCGGCAGCTGC
>ERZ1034976.742-NODE-742-length-28832-cov-14.687320_pt1 | contig 28832 bp, 20 predicted proteins | sample MGYA00520623_ERZ1034976 | MGnify/ENA primary metagenome ERZ1034976 (study PRJEB33766, sample SAMN09781774) | gut metagenome | biome: gut microbiome | host: Homo sapiens | place: Madagascar | study: EMG produced TPA metagenomics assembly of the PRJNA485056 data... | reverse complement strand
AGAAATTGAGAATTGGTTTGCTAACCTCGAAAACCTTATCACCCTTCATCAGCGTAAGTATGACAAATTGACCAATGTCAAAAAATCTATGCTTGAAAAAATGTTTCCGAAAAATGGGTCAAATGTTCCTGAAATTCGTTTTAAGGGATTTACTGAAGCTTGGGAACAGCGTAAGCTCGGGGATATGATGAATGTCACATCTGTTAAGCGCATTCATCAATCAGACTGGACAGACAGTGGAGTAAGGTTCCTTAGAGCAAGAGATATTGTTGCTGCTGCAAAGAATGAGGAGCCAGATGACTATCTCTATATTTCAAAAGAGAAGTACGAAGAATACAGCGCATTGTCGGGAAAAGTCGGTGTTTCAGATTTGCTTGTGACGGGTGTTGGTACTATCGGAGTGCCTTATTTAGTAAGGAATTTGGAGCCTTTGTATTTCAAAGACGGTAATATTATATGGTTCCAAAACTCAAGTAAAATAGATGGCAAGTTCCTATTTTATTCGTTCTCGGCGGAGCAGATTCAAGGCTTCATAAATGAATCAGCTGGTATCGGCACTGTTGGAACTTATACTATTGAAAGTGGAAAAAAGACTCCCATTTCGCTTCCCAATCAGATAGAACAAGCAAGAGTTGGAGAGTTTTTTCAGCAGCTCGACAACCTTATCACCCTTCATCAGCGTGAGTTAGAAAAACTGAAAAATCTTAAAAAAGCTTGCCTTGAAAAGATGTTTGTTTAGGAGGAAAAGTAAATGGGAAAAATTATTTTATATCACGGCAGCCCCAATAAGGTTGTTGTGCCTCAATTCGGCTTTGGCGAAGGCAAACACGATTACGGAAAAGGCTTCTATCTAACAGAAAATATTGAACTTGCCAAAGAATGGGCAGTTTGCAGACCCGACGAAACGAATGGTTGGGTTCATAAATATGAATTAGAAACGGATGATTTGAAAATTTTAGATTTTCAAGAACACGATATTCTATCTTGGCTTGCAGAATTGATGAAGCACAGAGACGCTTCCGACTCAAGGCGTTATAAGGTTTTATCTAAAAAGTTTATTGCCGAATATGGTATCGATACAAGCGAGTATGATGTTATAAAAGGCTGGAGAGCCAATGCGTCATATTTCTATATTGCAAAAGAATTTGTGCGTGACAATATTGATATTGAAATTCTTGAAGAATTATTATCGTTAGGCGGACTGGGCATTCAATACTGCATAAAGTCCGAACTTGCTTATTCAAAACTTGCAGAAGTTGAAGACGAACTTATCAGCGTTGATTATAGCGAGTTTAACGAAAAGTACAATGAAAGAGATATAATTGCACGAAAAAGGATGCGTGAACTTGTTGACTCCGACGCCAATAAAGTAACAAATGTGTTCAGCACATTATTTGAGAGGTGATTATAATGCCGGCATATCCGGAAGCATATTTGAACGAGGTTGTTGAAAATCAAGGCAAACTTTTTGACCTTGTATCACAAAATTATCCCGATAAGGATACTTTTGACTTTATCAACGCCTACATGACAAGCAAAACAAGAAAAAGTATTGATGAAGCTCAAGCCTATGTGAATACAATGAGTGCTCCCGAATTGTGGGACTATTTCTGCAAAACCGATAGCTTTGAACTAAAAAGCGGTAAGGCTATCGAGGGCTTTATGCCTGATTGGATAGGCGAATTTTATGCCTATTATCAGTGGTATTACAATATTCCGAGCAGCGAAGTAGTCAAAAAAGTTCCTGTAAGCTTTTTGATGAAAGCATATAGCGGACTTCACGATTTGGAACTCGATTTAGCCGTTAAAAAAGTCGGTGCGGTACAATGAATATCATTTGTTTTCATAATCCGGATGAGGAAAACGGATATTTAAGTAATTGGTATCCGAGTAGTTTTACTGTAAATAATGTAAATTTTTCCTCAATGGAACAATATATGATGTATAAAAAAGCCGTGTGCTTTGGTGACAAGGACACGGCAGACAAAATATTTGCGACAGATGATGTTGCCAAGATTAAAGCTCTTGGCAGGCTTGTCGCAAATTATAACGAAAACTATTGGAACGGAGTTCGTCAGATTGTTGTTTTTGAGGGATTGCTTGCAAAGTTTTCTCAAAATGAGGACTTGAATAAACAGCTTAAAACAACAGAAAATTGTATTTTGGCAGAATGTGCAGTAAAAGACAAAATATGGGGTATCGGTTTGTCAATGAAAGACCCTGGTAGGTTTGAAGTTAACAAGTGGAATGGGCAAAATCTACTTGGATATGCCCTTATGATGGTGCGTGAAAGGTTGTAATCGACTTTTTCTTGGGAACAGCGTAAGGTTACTGAACTTGGAAAAATCTATATCGGTTTGGTTACAACTATGACTGCACATTATACAGATGAAGGAACTCTTCTAATAAGAAATTCAGACATAAAAGATGGTAGATTCGAATTTGGAGAAAAACCGATATTCTTAGAAAAATCTTTCGCTATGGCAAATGAAAGCCGTATGCATCAGATAGGAGATGTAATAACTGTACATACTGGAGATGTTGGAACTTCGGCTGTAATTAGCGAAAATGAAGATAAATCAATAGGTTTTGCTACTATTGTAACACGACCAAATAAGACAATTATTGACCCATCATATCTTTGTACTTTTTTGAACACTGAAAGACATAAGAAATGGGCAGTGGCAATTTCAACTGGCGACGGAAGGACAAATTACAATTTGGGAGATTACTTTGAACTTGTCGTTCCTGTTCCATCAATTAAAGAGCAAAAGCAAATTGCTATGTTTATTGAAAATCTTAACAACCTTATCACCCTTCATCAGCGTGAGGAAAACTAAATTTTATAAAAAAAGTAAGGAGGAAATCGCAATGATTTTTAATAAAGAGTCGGATTTTGAGGCGGCTTTGATAAAAATACTATCCGAAAAAGGGTGGGAAAAAGATGTCTTAAAAAACTACTCCGAAGATGATTTGCTGCGAAATTGGGCGAATATTCTTTTTGAGAATAACAGAGATATTGACAGATTGAATGATTATCCTCTGACTGACAGCGAAATGCAGCAAATCTTGGAACAAATTAAAGCTCTTAGAACACCGTTGAAATTGAATGGTTTTATTAACGGTAAAAGTGTGTCTATCGTCAGAGACAATCCTGATGACAAGCTTCATCTTGGTAAAGAAGTAAGCCTTAAAATTTATGACCGCCGTGAAATTGCCGCAGGACAGAGCAGATATCAAATTGTACAGCAACCTAAGTTCCCTACAAAGTCAAAGTTATTAAATGACCGTAGAGGAGATTTAATGTTGCTTATTAACGGTATGCCTGTAATTCATATTGAGTTGAAGAAAAGCGGAATACCCGTAAGTCAGGCATACAATCAAATTGAAAAATATTCGCACGAGGGTATATTCAGCGGATTGTTTTCATTAGTGCAAATTTTTGTGGCGATGTCGCCTGAAGAAGCAGTTTATTTTGCTAATCCGGGTCCTGATGGTAAGTTTAATCCCGATTACTATTTTCACTGGGCGGATTTTAATAATGAGCCTATCAACGATTGGGATAAGGTCGCTTCAACACTACTTTCCATTCCTATGGCTCATCAGCTTATAGGATTTTATACCGTTGCCGATGATTCTGACGGGGTATTGAAAGTAATGCGTAGCTATCAATATTTTGCGGCAAGTGCTATTTCCGATAAAGTTGCCAAAGCCAAATGGGAAGGTAATAATCAGCTTGGCGGCTATGTGTGGCACACTACCGGTTCGGGTAAAACTATGACGAGCTTTAAATCTGCTCAACTTATAGCAAGTTCAAAAGATGCCGATAAGGTTATTTTCCTTATGGATAGAATTGAACTCGGCACACAGTCGCTGAAAGAGTACCGTAACTTTGCCGGTGCAGGACTTACCGAAGAACAAAAGAATAACACTGTTCAGGAGACAGAGGATACCAATGTACTGATAGGAAAACTTAAGAGTACTTATACGGAAGATGTTTTGATAGTTACTTCCATTCAGAAAATGAGCAATATCAAAGAAGAGTTTGGCGGACGAAATGCTCACGATATAGAATTAATAAACAGAAAGCGTCTTGTATTTATTGTTGATGAGTGTCATCGTTCTACTTTTGGTGATATGCTTATTACGATAAAAACCACATTCCCTAAAGCAATGTTTTTTGGCTTTACCGGAACACCTATTCAGGATGAAAACCAAAAGAAAAAGAACACAACAACTACTGTATTCGGTAATGAATTGCACCGATATAGTATTGCAGATGGAATCAGGGATAAAAATGTCCTCGGTTTTGACCCGTGTAAAGTATTGACTTTCAAGGACAAGGATGTTCGTAAGGTTGTTGCTTTAGAAAAGGCAAAGGCTCAAACAGAAGAAGAGGCTATTGCTGACCCGGTTAAGAGCAAAGTATATTATAAATATATGGACGCAAACCAAGTAGGTATGGCCGGTCATCTTGATGAAAAAGGTAACTATATTAAAGGTATCGAGGATTACATACCTAATGTTCAATATACAACTGACGAGCACACCACATTGGTGGTGCAAGATATTAGAGATAACTGGGTAAGACTTAGCCATAACAGCAAATTCCACGCTATATTTGCAACGAGCAACATACCTGAAGCTATTAACTACTATCGCTTGTTTAAGGAAATGAAGCCTGAACTTAAAGTTACGGCATTGTTTGACCCAAGCATAGATAATAACGGTGGTGTACAATATAAGGAAGAGGGACTTGTTGAAATTATTTCCGACTATAACGAAAAGTATGGTCAGGATTTCACTATACCTACATTTCCTAAAATGAAAAAAGATATTTCAGCTCGTTTGGCACACAAAAAGCCGTATGAAAGAATAGCAAATACCCCTGAAAAGCAGATAGATTTGCTTATTGTTGTTGACCAAATGCTTACGGGATTTGATTCTAAATGGATTAACACTTTATATATGGACAAAGTCCTCCAATATGAAAATATTATTCAAGCATTTTCTCGTACAAATCGTTTATTCGGACCAGATAAACCATTCGGTACTATTCGTTATTATCGAAAGCCTCATACAATGGAACGCAATGTTAATGATGCCGTTAAATTGTATTCGGGTGATAGACCACTTGGCTTGTTTGTTCAACATCTTGCAGAAAACATAAAGCAGATGAACGTGATGTTCGAAAATATTTCAGAACTGTTTAGCAATGCCGGTATTGAAAATTTTGAAAAGCTTCCTGATGATATTGCGGTTTGCAGAAAATTCGCAAAGGACTTTAAAGAATTCAATGGATATTTGGAAGCAGCAGAAATTCAAGGTTTCAGATGGGATAAGCCATCGTATATAGATGAGGATACCGGTGAAGTTATTGATGTTGCCTTTGATGAAAGCACATATTTAGTTTTGGTTCTTCGTTATAAAGAGTTAAGCAGTGGAGGAACAGAGACCGGTAGTGATGATGTTCCTTATGACCTTGTCGGATATATTACGGAAATTGATACAGGTCGAATTGACTCTGACTATATGAACTCTCGATTTGACAAGTATATAAAGTTGCTCAGTGTCGAGGGAACAACAAAAGAAGTTCTTGAACAAGCCGAAACTGAATTGCACAAGACATTTGCAATGCTTTCTCAAGAAGAACAAAAATATGCCAACATCTTCTTACACGATATTCAGAGAGGTGATGTTAAAGTAGCTGATGGCAAAACATTGAGAGATTATATCAATGAATATTTGTCAAAAGCGAAAAATGACCAAATTCATCGGGTGTCGGTTGCGTTGGGCATAAATGAAGATATGCTTAGAAAGATGATGAGCCTAAAATTAAATGAAAGCAATCTCAATGAATTTGGCAGATTTGCAGAATTAAGTAATACTGTTGATAAAGAAAAAGCAAAGGATTACTTTGAAAAGGTAGAGAAAACTAAAATAATGCCATTCAAAGTTAAGATGAAAGCTGATAATTTGCTGCGTAACTTTATTCTTAATGGCGGTTGTGAAATTCAAATGCCGGAAGAAAACGAATAATCAAATGTTTTTAGGAGTCAAGGGCTTTCCCTTGGCTCTTTTTTAATCTTTCTTGGGAACAGCGTAAGCTCGGGGATATGATGAATGTCACATCTGTTAAGCGCATTCATCAATCAGACTGGACAGACAGTGGAGTAAGGTTCCTTAGAGCAAGAGATATTGTTGCTGCTGCAAAGAATGAGGAGCCAGATGACTATCTCTATATTTCAAAAGAGAAGTACGAAGAATACAGCGCATTGTCGGGAAAAGTCGGTGTTTCAGATTTGCTTGTGACGGGTGTTGGTACTATCGGAGTGCCTTATTTAGTAAGGAATTTGGAGCCTTTGTATTTCAAAGACGGTAATATTATATGGTTCCAAAACTCAAGTAAAATAGATGGCAAGTTCCTATTTTATTCGTTCTCGGCGGAGCAGATTCAAGGCTTCATAAATGAATCAGCTGGTATCGGCACTGTTGGAACTTATACTATTGAAAGTGGAAAAAAGACTCCCATTTCGCTTCCCAATCAGATAGAACAAGCAAGAGTTGGAGAGTTTTTTCAGCAGCTCGACAACCTTATCACCCTTCATCAGCGTGAGTTAGAAAAACTGAAAAATCTTAAAAAAGCTTGCCTTGAAAAGATGTTTGTTTAGGAGGAAAAGTAAATGGGAAAAATTATTTTATATCACGGCAGCCCCAATAAGGTTGTTGTGCCTCAATTCGGCTTTGGCGAAGGCAAACACGATTACGGAAAAGGCTTCTATCTAACAGAAAATATTGAACTTGCCAAAGAATGGGCAGTTTGCAGACCCGACGAAACGAATGGTTGGGTTCATAAATATGAATTAGAAACGGATGATTTGAAAATTTTAGATTTTCAAGAACACGATATTCTATCTTGGCTTGCAGAATTGATGAAGCACAGAGACGCTTCCGACTCAAGGCGTTATAAGGTTTTATCTAAAAAGTTTATTGCCGAATATGGTATCGATACAAGCGAGTATGATGTTATAAAAGGCTGGAGAGCCAATGCGTCATATTTCTATATTGCAAAAGAATTTGTGCGTGACAATATTGATATTGAAATTCTTGAAGAATTATTATCGTTAGGCGGACTGGGCATTCAATACTGCATAAAGTCCGAACTTGCTTATTCAAAACTTGCAGAAGTTGAAGACGAACTTATCAGCGTTGATTATAGCGAGTTTAACGAAAAGTACAATGAAAGAGATATAATTGCACGAAAAAGGATGCGTGAACTTGTTGACTCCGACGCCAATAAAGTAACAAATGTGTTCAGCACATTATTTGAGAGGTGATTATAATGCCGGCATATCCGGAAGCATATTTGAACGAGGTTGTTGAAAATCAAGGCAAACTTTTTGACCTTGTATCACAAAATTATCCCGATAAGGATACTTTTGACTTTATCAACGCCTACATGACAAGCAAAACAAGAAAAAGTATTGATGAAGCTCAAGCCTATGTGAATACAATGAGTGCTCCCGAATTGTGGGACTATTTCTGCAAAACCGATAGCTTTGAACTAAAAAGCGGTAAGGCTATCGAGGGCTTTATGCCTGATTGGATAGGCGAATTTTATGCCTATTATCAGTGGTATTACAATATTCCGAGCAGCGAAGTAGTCAAAAAAGTTCCTGTAAGCTTTTTGATGAAAGCATATAGCGGACTTCACGATTTGGAACTCGATTTAGCCGTTAAAAAAGTCGGTGCGGTACAATGAATATCATTTGTTTTCATAATCCGGATGAGGAAAACGGATATTTAAGTAATTGGTATCCGAGTAGTTTTACTGTAAATAATGTAAATTTTTCCTCAATGGAACAATATATGATGTATAAAAAAGCCGTGTGCTTTGGTGACAAGGACACGGCAGACAAAATATTTGCGACAGATGATGTTGCCAAGATTAAAGCTCTTGGCAGGCTTGTCGCAAATTATAACGAAAACTATTGGAACGGAGTTCGTCAGATTGTTGTTTTTGAGGGATTGCTTGCAAAGTTTTCTCAAAATGAGGACTTGAATAAACAGCTTAAAACAACAGAAAATTGTATTTTGGCAGAATGTGCAGTAAAAGACAAAATATGGGGTATCGGTTTGTCAATGAAAGACCCTGGTAGGTTTGAAGTTAACAAGTGGAATGGGCAAAATCTACTTGGATATGCCCTTATGATGGTGCGTGAAAGGTTGTAATCGACTTTTTCTTGGGAACAGCGTAAGGTTACTGAACTTGGAAAAATCTATATCGGTTTGGTTACAACTATGACTGCACATTATACAGATGAAGGAACTCTTCTAATAAGAAATTCAGACATAAAAGATGGTAGATTCGAATTTGGAGAAAAACCGATATTCTTAGAAAAATCTTTCGCTATGGCAAATGAAAGCCGTATGCATCAGATAGGAGATGTAATAACTGTACATACTGGAGATGTTGGAACTTCGGCTGTAATTAGCGAAAATGAAGATAAATCAATAGGTTTTGCTACTATTGTAACACGACCAAATAAGACAATTATTGACCCATCATATCTTTGTACTTTTTTGAACACTGAAAGACATAAGAAATGGGCAGTGGCAATTTCAACTGGCGACGGAAGGACAAATTACAATTTGGGAGATTACTTTGAACTTGTCGTTCCTGTTCCATCAATTAAAGAGCAAAAGCAAATTGCTATGTTTATTGAAAATCTTAACAACCTTATCACCCTTCATCAGCGTGAGGAAAACTAAATTTTATAAAAAAAGTAAGGAGGAAATCGCAATGATTTTTAATAAAGAGTCGGATTTTGAGGCGGCTTTGATAAAAATACTATCCGAAAAAGGGTGGGAAAAAGATGTCTTAAAAAACTACTCCGAAGATGATTTGCTGCGAAATTGGGCGAATATTCTTTTTGAGAATAACAGAGATATTGACAGATTGAATGATTATCCTCTGACTGACAGCGAAATGCAGCAAATCTTGGAACAAATTAAAGCTCTTAGAACACCGTTGAAATTGAATGGTTTTATTAACGGTAAAAGTGTGTCTATCGTCAGAGACAATCCTGATGACAAGCTTCATCTTGGTAAAGAAGTAAGCCTTAAAATTTATGACCGCCGTGAAATTGCCGCAGGACAGAGCAGATATCAAATTGTACAGCAACCTAAGTTCCCTACAAAGTCAAAGTTATTAAATGACCGTAGAGGAGATTTAATGTTGCTTATTAACGGTATGCCTGTAATTCATATTGAGTTGAAGAAAAGCGGAATACCCGTAAGTCAGGCATACAATCAAATTGAAAAATATTCGCACGAGGGTATATTCAGCGGATTGTTTTCATTAGTGCAAATTTTTGTGGCGATGTCGCCTGAAGAAGCAGTTTATTTTGCTAATCCGGGTCCTGATGGTAAGTTTAATCCCGATTACTATTTTCACTGGGCGGATTTTAATAATGAGCCTATCAACGATTGGGATAAGGTCGCTTCAACACTACTTTCCATTCCTATGGCTCATCAGCTTATAGGATTTTATACCGTTGCCGATGATTCTGACGGGGTATTGAAAGTAATGCGTAGCTATCAATATTTTGCGGCAAGTGCTATTTCCGATAAAGTTGCCAAAGCCAAATGGGAAGGTAATAATCAGCTTGGCGGCTATGTGTGGCACACTACCGGTTCGGGTAAAACTATGACGAGCTTTAAATCTGCTCAACTTATAGCAAGTTCAAAAGATGCCGATAAGGTTATTTTCCTTATGGATAGAATTGAACTCGGCACACAGTCGCTGAAAGAGTACCGTAACTTTGCCGGTGCAGGACTTACCGAAGAACAAAAGAATAACACTGTTCAGGAGACAGAGGATACCAATGTACTGATAGGAAAACTTAAGAGTACTTATACGGAAGATGTTTTGATAGTTACTTCCATTCAGAAAATGAGCAATATCAAAGAAGAGTTTGGCGGACGAAATGCTCACGATATAGAATTAATAAACAGAAAGCGTCTTGTATTTATTGTTGATGAGTGTCATCGTTCTACTTTTGGTGATATGCTTATTACGATAAAAACCACATTCCCTAAAGCAATGTTTTTTGGCTTTACCGGAACACCTATTCAGGATGAAAACCAAAAGAAAAAGAACACAACAACTACTGTATTCGGTAATGAATTGCACCGATATAGTATTGCAGATGGAATCAGGGATAAAAATGTCCTCGGTTTTGACCCGTGTAAAGTATTGACTTTCAAGGACAAGGATGTTCGTAAGGTTGTTGCTTTAGAAAAGGCAAAGGCTCAAACAGAAGAAGAGGCTATTGCTGACCCGGTTAAGAGCAAAGTATATTATAAATATATGGACGCAAACCAAGTAGGTATGGCCGGTCATCTTGATGAAAAAGGTAACTATATTAAAGGTATCGAGGATTACATACCTAATGTTCAATATACAACTGACGAGCACACCACATTGGTGGTGCAAGATATTAGAGATAACTGGGTAAGACTTAGCCATAACAGCAAATTCCACGCTATATTTGCAACGAGCAACATACCTGAAGCTATTAACTACTATCGCTTGTTTAAGGAAATGAAGCCTGAACTTAAAGTTACGGCATTGTTTGACCCAAGCATAGATAATAACGGTGGTGTACAATATAAGGAAGAGGGACTTGTTGAAATTATTTCCGACTATAACGAAAAGTATGGTCAGGATTTCACTATACCTACATTTCCTAAAATGAAAAAAGATATTTCAGCTCGTTTGGCACACAAAAAGCCGTATGAAAGAATAGCAAATACCCCTGAAAAGCAGATAGATTTGCTTATTGTTGTTGACCAAATGCTTACGGGATTTGATTCTAAATGGATTAACACTTTATATATGGACAAAGTCCTCCAATATGAAAATATTATTCAAGCATTTTCTCGTACAAATCGTTTATTCGGACCAGATAAACCATTCGGTACTATTCGTTATTATCGAAAGCCTCATACAATGGAACGCAATGTTAATGATGCCGTTAAATTGTATTCGGGTGATAGACCACTTGGCTTGTTTGTTCAACATCTTGCAGAAAACATAAAGCAGATGAACGTGATGTTCGAAAATATTTCAGAACTGTTTAGCAATGCCGGTATTGAAAATTTTGAAAAGCTTCCTGATGATATTGCGGTTTGCAGAAAATTCGCAAAGGACTTTAAAGAATTCAATGGATATTTGGAAGCAGCAGAAATTCAAGGTTTCAGATGGGATAAGCCATCGTATATAGATGAGGATACCGGTGAAGTTATTGATGTTGCCTTTGATGAAAGCACATATTTAGTTTTGGTTCTTCGTTATAAAGAGTTAAGCAGTGGAGGAACAGAGACCGGTAGTGATGATGTTCCTTATGACCTTGTCGGATATATTACGGAAATTGATACAGGTCGAATTGACTCTGACTATATGAACTCTCGATTTGACAAGTATATAAAGTTGCTCAGTGTCGAGGGAACAACAAAAGAAGTTCTTGAACAAGCCGAAACTGAATTGCACAAGACATTTGCAATGCTTTCTCAAGAAGAACAAAAATATGCCAACATCTTCTTACACGATATTCAGAGAGGTGATGTTAAAGTAGCTGATGGCAAAACATTGAGAGATTATATCAATGAATATTTGTCAAAAGCGAAAAATGACCAAATTCATCGGGTGTCGGTTGCGTTGGGCATAAATGAAGATATGCTTAGAAAGATGATGAGCCTAAAATTAAATGAAAGCAATCTCAATGAATTTGGCAGATTTGCAGAATTAAGTAATACTGTTGATAAAGAAAAAGCAAAGGATTACTTTGAAAAGGTAGAGAAAACTAAAATAATGCCATTCAAAGTTAAGATGAAAGCTGATAATTTGCTGCGTAACTTTATTCTTAATGGCGGTTGTGAAATTCAAATGCCGGAAGAAAACGAATAATCAAATGTTTTTAGGAGTCAAGGGCTTTCCCTTGGCTCTTTTTTAATCTTTCTTGGGAACAGCGTAAGCTGGGGGAAATCGGTTCAGTCTCTATGTGCCGAAGGATTTTTAAAGAGCAAACATCGGAAAAAGGAAAAATACCATTTTATAAAATAGGTACATTCGGTGGAGAGGCAGATGCTTTTATATCGAGAGAGCTTTTTGAAGAATATAAAGCAAAATACCAGTATCCTAAAAAAGGAGATATATTGATTTCTGCATCAGGCAGCATTGGTAGAACTGTTGTGTTTACGGGAAAAAATGAGTATTTTCAAGACTCCAATATAGTTTGGTTAAATCACGATAAACATTTGGACAACTCGTTTTTGAAATGCTTTTATTCTATTGTGAAATGGGCAGGAATAGAAGGCAGCACAATAAAAAGACTATATAATGATAACATTTTGAATACAGCTATCACCTTGCCGTCAGTTGAAGAACAGCAGAAAATAGGTGCATATTTTGAAAACCTCGACAACCTTATCACCCTTCATCAGCGTAAGCACTTTTTAATTTTGGAGGATATTATGCTGAATAACATAAACAAAACAGATTTATTTTACGATTATTACGCTCAATGGATTACGGTGTATAAGGAGGGGGCGATAAGAAAGGTCACAATGGACAAGTATTTGCTTACACAGTCATGGATAAAACAATTAGCACCGGAACTGAGGGTATGCGAACTATCGAGGATAACATATCAAAAGCTGCTTAATGATTATGCCAAGTCGCACGAAAGGCAGACGACGATGGATTTTCATCACCAACTTAAAGGTGCAGTTTTGGATGCAGTTGATGAAGGTCTCATTGAAAGAGACCCTACACGAAAAGCAATTATTAAAGGCAAAAAACCAAGGCACAAGAAAATCAAATATCTTAATCAATTTGAGTTACATAAATTACTGTCAAATTTAGATTTGGGACAAGAGATAAATTGGGATTGGTTTATTTTATTGGTCGCAAAAACAGGCATGAGGTTTTCTGAGGCGTTAGCAATAACACCTAAGGATTTTGATTTTTCTAAACAATCGTTATCAATTAACAAAACTTGGGATTACAAAGGTGAAGGTGGATTTATGCCAACAAAAAATCAGTCATCAGTCAGAAAAATACAAATTGACTGGCAACTGATAATTCAGTTTTCTACACTTGTTAAAGATTTACCTGAAGATGAGCCGATATTTGTTTCTGGCAAGGTATATAATTCGACTGTTAATGATATTCTTGAAAGGCATTGCAAGAAATCAGAAATACCCGTTATTTCTGTTCACGGATTAAGACATACACACGCTTCACTGCTTTTGTTTGCGGGAGTATCAATAGCAAGTGTTGCACAAAGGTTAGGGCATTCAAGTATGACAACCACGCAGAAAACTTATCTTCATATTATTCAAGAGCTTGAGAACAAAGATGTGGATTTGGTGATGCGTTCGTTATCAAGTCTGAATTGACGACAACCGCTTACGCTGATGAAGGGCGATATACTACAATTATTTATAAATTTAAAGTGACATCCAAAGTGACAACTCTAATGTCACTTTGGAATAAGTGAATTTATAATTGAGCCTCGGACTTTTCAATTTATTATCTATCAATGAATAAACATAAACATGAGTTCTAATCAAATGCTATAATGAACACACAAATAGTAAATCCATATCAAAAGGGTTTTACTATTATTTGTCACTATTTCTTGCAGTGGGGTGCATTATATTTGCGTTCTAAATACAGTTCATTTTTCAAGAGCATCAAAAAAGCATCAATTTTCAACAAAAACTATAAAGATAAAAACGAACAGCACTTTCAAATCCTGAAAGTGCTGTTTTTATGTGGAATTTTAGGGGGACTGTATTTTAACACGCGGCTTAACTGAAAGCGTGCTTTTCGCTCCAAAACCGCGTGCCGGGCTTCGTCGCCGAGCGCTGCCGGTGGCAGATGAAGCGAGGCGAGGATGGCGCAGCGGTCAAAATATGGCGTAACACCGCCATATTTTGGAAACCGCAAGAGGGGTTGCGAAGCAACTTCAAGTCCGTTTGTATATCATAGGTAATCTTGTGGGGATAATCATTGATTTTGTATTACGCCGATTCTACTTACTTTTCCCATATAGATAAAACTACGGCGCACGGTCTTTTCCGTACGCCGATTTTTCATTTTCACACCGTTTTTTGTTCACTTTGTGCCACACAATCCACGCAATCCGTTTGGTACATCATCAAAAAAGCATCAATCACAATTCAAATCCGTTTGTAACGCCCATCAGCATTTCGTGAAGATTTTACATATAACATTTTTTCTTGAAGATTCTATTTGATTATGTTAAACTTAACTATACAAATTATACGGAGTGATGAGTATGTCGCAAGTTACAAAAAGGGCGCTTGAGGCGTCGCTTAAAAATTTGCTTTTAAAGAAGCCGTTGAACAAGATTACAATAAATGATATTGCAGAAGACTGCGGAATAAACCGAATGACTTTCTTACTATCATTTTCAGGATATTTATGACCTTATTGAGTGGGCGTGCCTTGAAGACGCAAAAAAGGCTATCGAAAACCAAAAAACACACGACACTTGGCAACAAGGACTTATCTCACTTCTTTATGCCGTAAAGGAAAACAAGCCGTTCATCGTCAATGTTTATAATTGCGTTGACAAGGCACAGGTTGAAAAATATCTCAAACCGCTTGCAGACGACTTGCTTTTGGGTGTTGTAGAGGAGGAATCTGTAAATATAAGAGTTCGTGAAGAAGACAAAAAATTTATTGCCAAAATTTATTCATATTGCTTTGTCGGCATTATGCTTGATTGGATTAAAGATGATATGAAAGAGAAGCCTGAAGATTTGGTTGAAAGACTTGCACTCGTTTTAGACGGTGACATAGGCTCGGCTCTAAAGCGCTTTGATTTATCAAAACCACAAAAATGATTAAAATAACCTCAATATATGCGTTGTGATAAAATTCTTATCACGGCGCTTTTTTTGATTATTGTTAAATGATTATGAGCAAAATATAATGAAGGTACAAAATAATTTAGGAGGTTTTGTTATGTATTATTCATCAGGAACTTATGAAGCATTTGCTCATCCGGAAAAGCCAAAGGATGTTGACAAAAAATCTGCTTATATTATCGGCACAGGACTTGCAGGACTTGCCGCAGCATTCTATCTTGTTCGCGACGGACAAATGAAAGGTGAGCACGTTCATTTGCTTGAAAAACTCGAGTTGGCAGGCGGAAGCTGTGACGGTGAAAAGGATGTAACAAAAGGTTTCTATATGCGTGGCGGCAGAGAGATGGACAACCACTTTGAAGTGATGTGGGATATGTTCAGAGATGTGCCGTCAATAGAAACCCCGGGCGTATCTGTGCTCGATGAATACTATTGGCTGAACAAACACGACCCTAATTATTCCCTTTGCCGTGCGTCAATCAACAGAGGTCAAGATGCCCACACCGACAAAAAGTTTAAGCTTGACAAAGAATCCGCAATGGCACTTTCAACTCTATTTATTACGCCTGAAAAAGAACTTGAGGGAAAAAAGATTTCTGAGGTTCTGCCTGATTCATTCTGGTCAACAAATTTCTGGCTCTATTGGCAAACTATGTTTGCTTTTCAGCGTTGGTCAAGCGCTCTTGAAATGAAAAGATATTTGTGCCGTTATGTTCATCATATTGACGGCTTACCTGATTTCAGTGCACTTCGTTTTACCAAATATAATCAATACGAAAGTATGATTTTGCCGCTTGTAAAATATCTTGAATCACATGGGGTTAAAATTGAATTTGGAATGGATGTTAAAAATGTTGTGATTGAAGACAAGGGCGGCAAAAAAATTGCAAATCAAATTGTTTATGTTAAAGACGGCAAAGAGCAAAGCATTGATTTGATTGAGGATGACCTTGTATTTATTACAAACGGTTGTTGCACAGATACATCTTGCTACGGCGACCAAAATACCGCTCCCGATTTGTCAGATATCAAAAACGGCTGCGGCGAATCTTGGGATATGTGGAAAAACATCGCAAAGCAAGCTAAACACGGTGAATACGGTAACCCAAATGCATTTTGCAATGATGTTGAAGCTACAAACTGGATGAGTGCAACTGTGCAAACATCTGACGAAGAGATAATCAAGCACATCATTAATGTTTGTAAGCGTGATCCTCGTGAGGGTAAAGTAACAACCGGCGGTATCGTAACCGTTAAAGACAGCACGGAAAATTGGTATCTTTCTTGGACAATTAACCGTCAGCCTCAATTTAAAGCACAGGATAAAAACACAGTTCTCGTTTGGCTTTATGCTCTTAACACAAACAAAGAGGGCAATTATGTTAAAAAGGCAATCAGAAATTGCACGGGCGAAGAAGTTTGCCGTGAATGGCTTTATCATATCGGCATTGACGAAAGCAAAATTAATGACCTTGCAAAAAACGCTTGCAACACAACCACTTGCTATATGCCATATATCAACGCTTTCTTCCAACCAAGAAAAGAGAGCGACAGACCTAAGGTTGTGCCTGACGGAGCAGTTAACTTTGCGTTCATCGGTCAGTTTGCAGAAACTCCGAGAGATACGATTTTCACAACCGAATACTCAATCAGAACAGGTATGGAAAGCGTTTATACACTTCTTGATGTTGACCGTGGTGTGCCTGAAGTTTGGGGAAGTAAATACGATGTAAGAGAGCTTTTGCGTGCTTGCTATTATGCGATTGACAAAAAGACAATTGACGAAGCACCTCTTTCATTCAAAGAAAAACTCCTGCTCAAAACAGTGATGAAAAAGGTTAAAGGTACCGATGTGGAACAGCTTTTAAAAGAAAGCGGATTAATTAAATAACCAAAAGCATGGGAGGCAGTTCAAATCGAATTGCAATTATTTGGCTCACGAGGTGCAGACAGCGGTTTTGTTAATAGATATTTCTAAGCCAAAGAATCCATTGTCCGAGATTTCCTCAGTGCCGCATAAGAAATGACAAAGTTGGCAAACCAGCCTGCCGGTACGGCAATCCAAACAAATGCGATGCCGAAATGCGGTGCAAAAATCAATGCTACAGACAAGCGAATTGCAAGGTTGACCATATTTGCAATTAAAAACGGCCGCATATTTCCAAGTCCGCGAAGAACGCCGTCTGTTGCCATTTTGATGCCCATAAATATGAAAAAGTAGCCGAGCCATTTCATATAATCACCGGATACTTGATAAGCTAATGCTGTTCCGTCTTTACCTAAGAAAAGCGAAGAAATTTGAGTGTGCATTGTTTCAATAATTACAAATGCAAGAACGGCAAAGCATGCATCTAACAGCAAAGCGGCACGGTAACCTTTCTTGATACGGTCATATTTCTTAGCGCCGACATTTTGTGAAACAAAGGGCGACACAGCATTTCCGATAGACACAAATATCAGTGAAAAAACATTTTCCACCCTCATCGTTGCCGCATAGCCTGCGAGTGCTTGCGTGCCAAATGGATTTACAACCGCTTGCACAATCATCATACCGATTGATACTGTTGATTGTTGAAGAATGGAGGGAACGGCGATTTTAAGCATGAAGCGAAGTTCTGTTTTATCAAACCAATGAAACGGACTTGCATATTTTCGCATACGATGAAGAAAAATCAAAAGGGAAAGTATGGCTGAGATGCCTTGCGCAATAAGAGTGGCAAGAGCTGCACCGAATACACCGAGCTTAAGACCTCCTACCATCCAAAGGTCCATAACAATATTCAAAACTGATGAAAATATTAATAGCCATAACGGAATTTTCGATTCGCCGATTGAAGTGAACATGGTTGAAAGAATGTTATACATGAATAAAAACGGAAAGCCGGCAAAATAGATACGCAAATACAGCACCGCATTTTCCATTATATCTGCAGGCGTTTGCAATATGCTCATCATCCAATGAGAACTGCAAAAACCAAAAACACCGAGAATTATGCTTAAAACCAAAAAACTGATTAACGAAGTAGAAACTATTGTTTTCATCTTGCCGTAATTTTGAGCACCGAAATAGCGGCTGACGAGTACGCCTGCGCCTACGCCTGCACCGAGAGCAATGCATATAAAAACATTTGTAAGTGCTGCACAGGCGCCGACTGCCGCAAGTGCAGAAGAACCGACAAATTGACCGACAATGATTGAATCAGCCATATTGTATACTTGTTGAAAAAAACTGCCTAAAATCATCGGCATTGCAAAAACTGTCAACGCTTTGAGGGGCGGTTCATTTATTAAATATTCATCCTTTTTCATTTTTAAATTCTCCTGAAATTCGATCGGGTTGTCTTTGCATTCGCTTTTTGTAAAGACATTGCAAAACGAAATAATTATATAACCAAAAACGCCGAACAAGATACAGCTGTCTCAGTCTGCACCTGTTCGGCATTCGTTTTTTACTGAACAATCGCTCCCTGAGCGAACATAAGAAGTATAGCATTGCCCAATATGATTGTCAATGAGTTTTAATACTGAATTTTTGAAAACTTTTTGAACTATTCATTTCATTGAATATCGTTTGAGATTGATTTTTTCAATATCCGCTTGCTCGTTCAAAGTTCATATCGTTATCAACAAGAAAGTCAATCAAATCTGCCGTGCTTTTATTTAATTCATAATTTACACCAATGCTATTTGCAATTTCTTTGCTAACATTCATTTTGCATATCTCCAAACTCTATATGGCTCTACAAATTGTATTGTCGTTTTAATTCAACAATTCAATAATTTTTTCTATTGTTTCATCCGATAATTTCGATTTTCCGCTGATTATGTACCTGATCATCGAATTTGTGGTGTCAGAGGTGAAAATCATTATTTCATTTTGCTTGCCGTTTACAGAAACATTTGATTCGGGATCAATAAAATAGACCGCACCGTTTATATGAGTGAAAATTTTATTATCCTTGAGAAAATTTGCAAGGTGATAAATATGCGTCCCCACTTGTTTTACCGGGCTGTAAAACTCCTCTTGATGATTAATTCCGTATTTGTCTTTTTTATCTTTCAGCCAATATTGTGATTGATAATTGCCGAATATGTCACCTTTCATATTCTTTACTTCAATTATGAAAACACCGGCGTTGCCTATAACTATATTGTCAATTTCGCTTTGACCGCCGTTGTATGCGACAATGGCGTTTTGAATTATCGTATAATCGTCGGGAAGAGCCGCCTCAAGCAAATATCCCGCCTGCCGTTCACCTTCTGCACCGTAACGCTTTAATGAGTCAAAATTTCTTTCCGGCGGTTTCAAACCTTTGCTCGCTACAAAACCAATGATAAGCAGTACACAACCAAGCACAATAGAAAATACAGACATTGTATTGATAAAGCTAATTATGCAAACAATTCCTGCAAGGAATACCAAAGCTAGAGCTACCTTGTTTTCAATATTACCCGGCTCGGAAAGTGACGGTTTGTTATTCTTTTGTATCATCTTTGCCATATATACCGCCTTATTACTATACAAGTTGTTTGCAAATTAACTGTTTAAAAGTTTTCGTTATGTTTTCTAATTTATAAATGGTTGTTTTTTAAATTAAAAATTCTCCTGTGTTTAAATCTACAAATTGATTCAAACTGATTTTTGCTTTAAAATCGGTTCCGTATTCGCCGTTTTTTGTTTGGTCATTAAATTTGTAGCTTGCATTATATAATCTTCCGCTATTTGTTCTTTGAATCAAATTGTTATCTAACATAAACTTGATTATTCTTTTGTGTTGTTGAATACTGTCTGATAAACCGTAAAAGCATACTGCACAGTTTGGCAGACCGGTTGTGACTTTATCGGTGCATTTACTGATAGTGCAAACTTTTTGAGCGATTGCTTTTTGACATATTTCTTTAGCGAATTCTTGATCGTTTGTGAAATGCATCCATTTGCCGTCGAAAGATTTTACAGACTCTTTAATCGGCAATGAATGATATTCAAACCATCCGCGTGCCTGAAAACACATACCGTTTTCACCCTCAATATACGCAATTGCTTCTTTGGCGTCTGAAATCGTTTTTTCGTTGTTTCTATTTGTTTTGTTTTCGGTTAAGGTGGGATTAAACATTCCTTTGATTCTCATTTGCTCTTCTTTCATAATTTTTGCAAAAGTATTATTGTCAATTCCTTGATTTTCACTTTCGATTGCGGTATTTTCTGCTGCAACCGATTTGTCGGCAAACGCGTTAAAAATTTCTTGCTTTTGGTCTAATAATTCTGAAATTCGTTCATCAACAGTGTTGTTGCAAAGTAGACGGTAAACCAAAACATTTCTTCTTTGACCCATCCTGTGCGCACGGGAAATTGCTTGATTTTCAATTGACGGTTTGAATTGCGGCTCACATATTATAACAACGCTCGCCGACTGAATATTAAGACCGGTTCCGCCTGATTGAATTTGTGCTATAAGAGCAATTTGTGACGGTGACTTGTCAAATTCGTCAATGATTTCCTGTCGGTGCTTCGGAGATACTGCGCCTGTAATAGGATTTGTGCATCTGTCTCCTAAAAGTTCCTTGACTGTATGTATCGTGTCTAAAAAGAATGAAAAAATCAAAACTTTTCTTTCGTTTGCGTGCGCTTCATTGACAAGATCTAAAAGGCGCTTGGCTTTGGTTGATTTATTTATATCTTTGACATTCCATGACACTCTTCTGGTGGCTGCGTAATTATTTGATAATACCGCCTGTTCGTATTCGGATTCTTCATAGGGGGAGAGGGAACACCATTCCTTTGTTTCAATCAATTCAGGGAGATCGTTTAAAACATCTTCCTTTTTCCTTCGGAAATAAACCGGTGCGACCGCCGCACGGAACTGCGGAGCTGTTGACAACGCCTCCATTCCCGACACGCTTTTTGCAACATTCGGTTGAAGAATGTTAATAAGAGAAATCATTTCGTCAACCCTGTTTTCCAAAGCGGTGCCCGTCATAAACATTAATCTTTCGGATTGGCTTGCAAGTCTTTTAATATTGGTTGTTCGTTTTGCTTGCGGATTTTTAATATAGTGAGCTTCGTCAACAACAAGTAACTTATATTTGAAATTCTCCGGTAGGTTAAGTTTTGCCGTGGTTTCATATGTTGTGACTGCAATGCCGCCGTACTTTAACCAACTGCCGAATGAGGATTGGCAGTCATTGCCATAGATTTTTATTGAATGCAAAGAGCAAAATTTGTTTATCTCTCTGCACCAGTTTGTGATTACGCTTGCAGGGCATACAACAACAAAATGCGTTGCACCCGAATTGTATAACGATACCATAGTGGCTATTGCCTGCAATGTTTTTCCGAGGCCCATATCGTCACCCAAAAGAACGCGCTTTTGGTGTAATGTGTATTTAACGCCTAATACCTGATAAGGTCTTAAACTGCATTTGATTCCATTGAGGTCTAATTTTACCTCTTCAATTTCATTGGCGAGTTCTTCGGGAAGTCCGTTTGAAATGTTGGCGTTGCCGAAAGCATCGGGATCAATTTCCTCTAATGTTTTTACAAAAGCAATCGGTTCGCTGTAATATTTTTCCCAACCGTCCGAAACCGAAATGTTTTCAATGAGTTTTCCGGTATTAATTAATTTTTGAGCATATTTCGTTTTGTCGTTGTTCAAATATTCCGACAAATATTCGTATAAGTGTAAAATCTCATCTTTCTTTGCCTTTGAGGTGAATGTCCATCTTAATGAGTTCTTTGCCGATTTCTTTAAATCTTCTAATTTAACTATTGTGTTTTCAATTTCTTTAATTTGCCTGTAAAGCGTTTTGCCTTCATCGGCTATTTTACTGCTGTATTGAAACTGAAGAAGTGATTTTACAATCTGCGAAGATTTTTCGGTTTTATTGTCGAAATTGATTTTGACTTTTGTAATTTTTCGTGTTGCGTTGGCTATGTCATTTACTGCCGTTTTAATTGAACGGGCAGTGTCATAACTGATTCCGCGAATATTTGCAATTTCGTTAACAGGCATTCTTGCGGCATCGGCAATTGTTTTACAGCCATAATCCGATAACGCTTTAATTCTTATGCCTTTTGAGCCTCTGTTGATTTCTTCAATCGGAATCTGAGAAAGTGTTTTCAATACTTCGTTGTTGATTGCCGTTGCTGTTGCAGCCTTAACTTTTTCAGCGTATTTTCTGTCTAAAGTGGCAGTTTCATAAAGATCAACCAATAGCTGTTTACATTTTAATATTAATTCTTCAATATCCGATAATTTTAATTGTCTTGCCATATTTTTGTCTCCGAAATTTATATTTAGGTGTGTATATAATATCATATATAATTTATTGATTCAACAATCAGCCTTTCATAAAGTTGATTTTGATACGGAGTATTGCTATAATTATCTCAAATAAGTCATTTTGAGGTATATATGAAAAACGATACACAAATAAAAAATATTGAACTTATAAAACGCCTTGTAGGTGAATATGTGAATAACAGCAGATATGCACGATTTATCGAATTTGTCGAGAGTGACGATTCCGAGAAAAACAGTTATCTTGAGGTCATTTTTGACTGCGGCGGATATTTTGCTACCGTCACATACAAATATTTTGCGCATACCGAGGGTATTATTTATTTAACAATTGCTTTTAACGGTTGTCGCTATCGTTTTACTCTCTACGATATTTTCAATTTGCTTGATATAGACGATTTTAATTTATACTCATTCAATAATTGCATAGAGGAGAAGGGGATAGCGAAGGCGTTTGATGCCGTTAGCTCAGCCATTGAGAAATATACGGTTGATATACGAAAATGCAATACCCCTGCCAATATCGCCAAGCTAATGAAAAATCGTGTTCACGATGTTGATGTTTTATGCTCATATGATGCTGACGATGATGATTATATCAACGGCAATTTTGATTGTGTACGAAAATACTCAAAATTGTCAAAGCAAAAGGCAATTGATTTGCTGAACTCAAAGAAAAATTGCGGAAACATTACTATATATGAGTCACGATTGCTGAACTATTTAAATTTAGGCAATGATATTCAATTAAAAACAAAGGGTCTTGAATTTAAAAAGGCAAGGGTAATTGTTTATTCTGCGATTTCACCTTTTGCAATTGCGTTCGGCATTGCGCTGTATTTCTTTATCGAACGGTATTTGTTCGGTGACAATATAGTGAAAACTTACCCGAGCGGCTTGTATGACCGATTCTTTTTGCCCGATTATATATTAAATATTATTTTGTCAATACTTTTGATATTTTTTGCCCTTGTACGCTTTCTCGGCAGACCGATTGTAAAGAAAATAACATTTGAAAAAGAGATTGCACGCACCAAATTCGAGGAGAAAAGCGGCTTTCGCGTTATAATAGGCAAAGTATTTGTTCCAGTCATTTCTTTGGTGGTCGCAATAGTTGTTTCGTTTGTTGCAAATACAGATTGCGTAGTATTCGGCAAAGACTCGATAATCGTTCCGCCTCCAAACGGATTCAGCGAAAAATACGATAATATCAATGTTTATCTTTTGGATCATTTTTCTGACGACAGCAACGGTCAAGTTTATTTCAGCACGGACAGCACCGCATACATAATTGAGCATAACGGGGAATTCTATGATGTTCCTATAATGAATACGGGCGAAATTGAGGAGCGGCAATTTACCGCGCAGCTAAAGGAACACAATATAACCGTGACTAAAGTTAACACAGCTAACGATATTAAAGGATATAATGAATCATAAAAAGAAGAGAATATGACAGCATTTGATTTTTGCACATGCGATAATTTTAACTGTGTGCATCATCCGAAAAACACCGACGGCTCCTGTACGGCGTGTGTAGCAAAGATTTGAAAAATAACGAAATACCGAGTTGTTTTTTCAATAAAGCCGACGGAATCAAAAAGCGCGCAAAATACAAATTTGACGATTTTGCCGAGGCAATTTACAACAAAAATAAATAAAATTTGCATAATACATACAATGCCTATTGACAAGGTAGGCAATAAGTGATATTATTTACCCATAACACAGATTATGGGTGGTGAAAGTATGAAACAGCTCTTGTGCTTTGGCGATTCAAACACATGGGGATTGATTCCTAATACCAAACAGCGCTATTCGTGGGGCGTCAGGTGGACAAGTATTCTTCAGGAAAAACTCAATTCTCACGAAGTCCGCGTAGTTGAAGAGGGACTTTGCGGCAGAACTACCGTTTATGATGACGCATATCGCAAAAACAGAAACGGTCTTGAATCACTGCCCGAGATTTTGGAATCAAGCTATCCTGTCGATGCGGCTGTTATTATGCTCGGCACAAACGATTGCAAATCATACTATAAATCAAATCCCTACAAAATCGCAAAGGGGATAGGACTTTGCGTTGATGAGTTGACAAAATATATTTCACCCGAAAAAATTTTAATTGTTTCGCCGATTTTTCTCGGCAACGATGTATGGAAAAAGGAGTTTGACCCCGAGTTTGATACACAGTCTGTCGAAACGGCAAAAAATCTTTTCCCCGAATACAAAAAGATTGCCTCGTCACGAGGGGTAAACATTATTTCTGCAGCTGATTATGTTCAGCCGAGCGACGCCGACCAAGAGCATTTGACAAAGGAGAGCCACAAAATCCTCGCCGATGTGATATTCAATACTCTTGTCAGTTCCAATATTGTTTGATTGAAGGTGTAAAAATGGATTCAGGTATTTCAAGAACAGATGCGCTTAATCTCTTGCGCGAATATAATAAGGAGCCGTTTCATATATACCACGGCTTGACTGTAGAGGGGGTAATGAAGTGGTTTGCCGAACAACTCGGATACGCTGACGATGCCGAGTTTTGGGGCATTGTCGGTTTGCTTCACGATATTGATTTTGAGCAGTATCCAGACGAACATTGCATAAAAGCGCCAGAGCTTTTGAAAAAAGCAGGCGTAAGCGAAGCTGTGATTCACGGTGTGTGCTCTCACGGCTACAATTTAACGGTTGATGTTGAGCCTGTGCACCAAATGGAAAAAGTGCTTTATGCCGTTGATGAGCTTACAGGGCTTATCGGTGCGGCAATCAGAATGCGTCCAAGCAAAAGCACAAGTGATTTTGAGGTAAAAAGTCTCAAAAAGAAATTTAAAGACAAGAAGTTTGCCGCCGGCTGTTCTCGCGATGTTATTAAATTCGGTGCGGAGTTGCTCGGTTGGGATTTGGACAAGCTGTTTGAACAAACAATTCTCGCTATGCGCTCCTGTGAAACTTCTGTTCATGATGAATTGAAAAGCCTCAATATCGAATTATAATTTACACTTTAATAAATAAAATTAACGCACTGCATGTTTCCATGCGGTGCGTTTTCTGTTTAATACACAATCCATCTTGATTTTTTTCTGTATGCTGTCGGTGTCATATTCTTTTGCCGCTTAAACAGTCTGTTAAAATAGCTCAAATCGTTGAAACCGCATGAAAGTGCAATGTCCGTTACGCTTTTATATGATGCGCTTAATTCTTCTGCCGCTGATTCGATTCTGTAATAGTTCAGATAATCAATCGGCGTTTTGCCGGTCACATTCTTGAACGCTTTGCAAAAATATTGAGGGTTGAGCTGTGCCTCCTTTGCCAAATCTTCAAGAGTCAATTGTGTTGAGTATTCATTTTTGATTTTTGTAAGCACCTTTTTTATTTGCGCGTTTTTTCTGTATGTGTTTTGCGCCGTTGAAACGGTGGGGGAGGCTTTGCTCAAAATATTCCCCATCAGCTGCCACAACAAGCCGGTAGTAGTGAAAGTATATGTGTCTGCTTCCTTTTCCATATTTTCAAAAAGCGAGTCAACAATCCTGCCTGTCATAGTGTCGGAATTGAATATTTCCTCTTTAATACTGCCGGAATCCATGGCAGCGTTGTATTTCTCAATGCACTGCGGTGATTGTTTCAAAAAACTTTCCATATCAAATACAACACATTCATATATACAATTATTAGGTGTTCCGCCGTGTATAAATTCGCTTGGGATAAATGCGCTTTGTCCTTTTTTTAATGTATGCTTAACGGAATTTACGGTCAAATTAAATTCTCCCTCGAGAATTAAAATCAACTCGCATTCCATGTGCCAATGAAACGGCATTTCGTATTGTGGATGATTATTATCAACATAGTACAACTGAATGGGAAAGCCGAATGTACCTCTCGCTTTGTTTTCGTGATAGCCTGAATATCTCAAAATTTTCTCCTTAAGTGATAAAAGTGAATATTGTCCTATTACTTCACATTATATACATAGATTAATAAAAAAATCAACAGTATAATACAAATTGAAATATATTTTTTGAAAGGATACAATTATGGAAATTGATGTAATTAAAGACCAAATTTGCGATGTTTGCCATAAAATGTGGCAACTCGGCTGGGTTGCGGCTAATGACGGCAATGTAAGCGCAAAGCTTGACGACGGCACAATTCTCGCAACACCTACGGGAATGAGCAAGTCATTTATCACCCCTGATAAGCTTATCAGAATCGACAGCAAGGGCAATGTTCTTGAGGCGGCGGAGGGATTAAGACCTTCAAGCGAAATCAAAATGCATTTGCGTTGCTATGATAAGCGCGACGATGTGTTCAGTGTTATTCACGCTCATCCGCCCGGAGCAACAGGATTTGCAGTCGCTCACAAGGCAATGGATATGTATAATATGATTGAGGATGTTGCCGCTATCGGTGCCGTTCCGCTTACACCTTACGGAACTCCGTCAACAACAGAAGTGCCTGATGCTATTGAACCTTATCTCGACGAGCACGATGTTATGCTTCTTGAAAATCACGGTGCGCTTGCAGTCGGCAGTGATGTTATCACGGCATTCTACAGAATGGAAAGTCTTGAACTTTGGGCAAAAATTACGATTAATGCAGTTATTCTCGGCGGCAGTCATGATATCGACCCGAAAAATGTTCAAAAGCTTATTGATTTGAGAAGTTATTACAGAATTACAGGCCGTCACCCGGGATATAAAATGTATAACCCCGATGACGAAATTCTCCACAAAAAGGAGGACTGATTATGCTCAAAGGTATCAATCCGGTTTTGTCACCGGAATTGCTTAAAGCGCTTTGCGAAATGGGTCACGGCGACGAACTTGTTATTGCTGACGGTAATTTTCCGTGTGAAAGTGTTGGCAAAAATGCAATTGTTGTGCGTGCCGACGGCCATTCAACTACAGAAATTCTCGATGCGGTTTTGTCGCTTATTCCTCTTGATACATATACCGAAAAACCTATTGCACTTATGGAGGTTGTTAAGGGCGACAATACCCCCACTCCCGAAATTTGGAAAGAATATGACGCTCTTTTCGAGAAATACGAACCGGAGCACCATGATATAGAAATGACGGAACGCTTTGCGTTTTATGAGCGTGCAAAAAAGGCATACTTGATTATCGCAACGGGTGAAACGGCAATTTACGCAAATGTTTTGCTTAAAAAGGGAGTAGTTACCGTATGAGCAGAGTTTTGGCATTCGATTTCGGCGCGTCCACCGGGCGTGCGATTCTTGCCGAATATAACGGCGAAAAAATTGAATACAACGAAATTCATCGCTTTGATAATGTTCTGTGTGAGCAAAACGGTATGTTGTGCTGGGATTTTGATTATCTTCTCGGCGAGGTAAAAAAGGCAATTTCTCTTGCGGAAAATGCAGACTCTCTTGCATTTGATACATGGGGCGTTGACTACGGAATGCTCGACAAGAACGGTATTCTTGTTTCAAAGCCTGTTTGCTATCGCGATGACAGAACAAAGGGCATGCCGGACAAAATTTATCAGTACGTTTCTCCGAGCAAGCTTTACGCAAAAACAGGAAACCAAATTATGCCGATTAACACGCTGTTTCAACTCACTGCAGACAGTACGGATAATGCCGAAATGTTTCTGTTTATGCCGGATTTGTTCGCCTATTCTTTGTGCGGTGCGAAATCTGTAGACAAAACAATTGCCTCAACATCGCAAATGCTTGATTTGGAAAATGTTGAGTGGCAAAAAGATATTTTCGCTTTGAGCGGCAAGAATGGAAAAATTCTTCCGCCGATTGTTGACTGCGCTACTGTTGTCGGCGAATACAACGGAATTAAGGTAATTAAGGTTGCAGGTCATGATACACAGTGCGCCGTGTCAGCAATGCCGTGCGACGAAAATATTACAAACGCATTTTTGTCATGCGGTACTTGGTCGCTTATCGGTTGTGAATCGGACTTGCCGATACTCACAGAAAAAAGTATGAATGACGAGTTGTCAAACGAGCTTGGTGCGAACGGCAAAATCAATTATCTCAAAAATATAAGCGGTCTTTGGCTTATTCAGGAAATTCGCCGCAATTTCAGAGCGGACGGCAAGGATTATTCCTATAACGATATGGAGCAACTTGCAAGAGGCTCAGAGCCGTTTCAATTCTTTATCGACCCAGATTATGACCTTTTTGCTCAGCCCGGAAATATGCCCGATAAAATTGCTGATTATTGCGAAAAAACAGGTCAGGGAAGACCGAGTACTGACGGCGAGCTTGTTCGCTGTATTTATGAAAGCCTTGCACTTAAATATAAGTATGCGCTTGACCAAATAGAGTCCAACACAGGCAAGACATTTGATGTTTTGCATTTGCTCGGCGGCGGTACAAAGGACGGCTTTTTGTGCCAAATGACGGCTGACAGCCTTAATATTCCCGTTATTGCCGGACCAACGGAGGCTACTGCTCTCGGAAATATAATATTACAGCTTATTGCTCTCGGTGATATTGCCGATGTTCATCAAGCAAGGCAGATTATAAGAAATCAGGAAAATCTGAAAAAATATGTCCCTAAAAATTCAAATGAATTTGACGCGGCATACAAAAAATAC
>ERZ1034976.739-NODE-739-length-28911-cov-9.691676_pt1 | contig 28911 bp, 41 predicted proteins | sample MGYA00520623_ERZ1034976 | MGnify/ENA primary metagenome ERZ1034976 (study PRJEB33766, sample SAMN09781774) | gut metagenome | biome: gut microbiome | host: Homo sapiens | place: Madagascar | study: EMG produced TPA metagenomics assembly of the PRJNA485056 data set... | reverse complement strand
ATTTCAACACCAAATGCTAAGATGGCATCTTTTATTATAAGTCAGTACGGTGGTCTGTATTGCAATACCCTATAATATGTTATTTCTTTTCTGCGTCTGCCAAAATTCCGGCTGCGATGGCTGCTGCCATCTTCTTGGCATTATACAGCGTTACATCGTCTTTGTCATCGACAAAGCAGCACTCGATCAGCATGGCCGGAGAATTGGTTCGGCGCAGCACATACAGATCCTTGCGCGTCTTTACGCCGCGGTTGCGGAATCCAAGAGCTGAAATTGCTTTTACAACACGCTCGGCAGGTGTCTTTGCTGCACTCGCTGGACTGTATACCCACACTTCTGTTCCTGTTGTCTTTCCGTCCCCTTTCTTATCAGTTGCTCCAGAATTAAAATGAATCGAAATGTCCAGATCAGCCTTATGCTGATTACATTTTGCTACGATACGTTTTAAAACATCCGTCTGGCTTTTTCCGTTCTGACAGGTGCAGTCGTATACGGTATGACCTTTTTTTCTAAGCAACTTTATTACTTCCTTCTTTACTTTACGTGCCTCTGTGGACTCCTTGATGAGTCCAACAGCACCGCAAGCAATTTTTCCATCCGGGTTATGCCCGGCATGTACGTTGATTTTCATATGTAATTACTCCTCCTTCACTTCTGGTATTCCTGCTACGCTGGTGAGCAGTGATACTACACCAGATACAATTGCAGATGATACGACCAGCTTCCAATCCACTGACGATACTACAGCGGCAGTACCGATCACTGCAACAGCGGTCTGTGCCATCGTTTTCACCGCGCGGATTCCTGCGGCAATCATCCATTTTTCTGTGCTTACGCTTGGTTTTAATACACAATTCTTTAACATATTACTCTCCTTCCTGCGGCTCCGTTGGCAGAGCCATCAATGCGTTATACAGTTGTGTTCCTACTCCGTTCCCATGAAGTGCGTGATACTGTTGGTACTCATCCTCTAAGGACTGCTTAACATATACCGGGCAATATCCGAGATCATCATGGTATTTATTGTACAGACGTATGAGGTCGGCACGAAGCAACGCTCGAACCCCTTTTCTTGTGGCAATTACCTGTCGATGCAGAAATGCCACAGCACCTATAAGGGCAGTTAATAGCTGCCAGTTGTCGGACAAAAATTTAAGCATAAACTTTCCCCTTTTATCTTTATGTTATAAGTATACCGTCGATTCGGGCTGTGTTTGTACCAATTTTCCAGTCCAAACAAACTATAATTGTAACTTTTCTTTAAACAGTGATTTGTCTGACTTAACTGACGTCACAAATTTTATCTCCCGAAAATATATTAGGTTTTGGACATCCGATACAGATATATCCGGAGGGGTTGGAATTTATAATATCGGAGAAATTGCAACAGATTATTGGAACACCATTAGTAAAAACACAGAATTACAGAATGTTGGCGATTACGTTTTAACTATATTTGCTTGGAACGGTGCGCCAAGTAAGGCAAATTTTGCATCAGGTTTCTTGATAAGTCCACGAAACTTTATAGCTTATGTTACTGTTTGGGAAGGCAATTTTATTTTGCATGATATTTAATTTGTTGATAGTTTTTTCCAGATTATATCTTTATCACGAAATCCTTCTGCAATGTTACATGTTCCATAATATAAAAATTGTGCCCATGTAGTTCCTGCTATTATTACAACTTCCGAGGATAATCCGAACCAAAATATATTATACCAAGATATAGTTTGTGGATTATCTTTGCATGAATTGTTTGAACAAAATACACCGCACTTGAATCCAGAATCTTGTAACGAAAAAATTCTATTTTTAATGCTATCATTTTCGACATTAAACGAAACATTAAAATACTTGGAAATTGGATTAGCACTCAAATCACTGTTTGATTTTTATGCCACTTTAAAATACGCCTCTTTTACCGATTCTTTGCTTACACTGCAGTAGATCATCGTGGTGTCTATTTTGCTATGTCCTAAAATTGCCTGTATATATTGTATTGGAAGTCCCCTTTTTGCTGCATTTGTTGCCATTGTCCGGCGAAAACGGTGCGGATGTACCTTTTCTACACCAGCTCTTCTTCCAATCTGGCGAACCAAATGCTCGATGCTGCACTTTGACATCCCTGTCCCTCTTTTATTTAAAAATAACGGGGAAGATGCATTCCAACTTCGTTCTGCCAAATAGCGTTGTAAATAATACATTGCATTATCACTTATATATACGATACGTTCTTTATTCCCCTTTCCCAGTACTGTGCACTCTCCTGTTCGGAAATCTATATTTTCCATGCGTAAATGAGCCACTTCTGAAACACGACAACCTGTGGAAAGCATAAACTCCACCAGTGCCTTTTCTCTCGAAGTCTTCAGGCAGTCCCGGATTTTCTCCATTTCCGCAGCAGAAAATGGCTTCTTATCTACTTTTTTCTGTTTGATGCGCTTGATTCGCAACATTGGATTCTTAGAAATAATCTCTTCTGCTGTCAACCATGCAAAAAACGTAGACAAAAATCGCCGCTTATTATCTACCGTTACGGAGCTCACTTTGTGCGTACTCTGATACTTAGCAAGATGAAAACGAATGTCATTTGTTCGGATTTCCGCAAAATCTTTTGGAATATCTTCGAGAAGTTTCACAACCGCATCCCTGTATTGTTCCAGTGTACGATCAGAGTGCCCTTCCAAACGCATAGATGCTATATAAGTTTTGAGGATCTTCTCGTTTCCCTGCTCATTAACCGGCACTAAATCCGTACACTGCTCCACTACTTCATATTTACAAAAAAGAGCAGTCAATGCGATATCCACTTCATTGATCTGCTCTTTATCCATCTTCTTATCCAGTATTGCCAGCAATTCTGTACGAAACTTTTCTTCCATTGCAATCTCCTATCCTATATGGTTTTCTTTCCATTATAGGACAAAGCAATTATTTTTGGGCATATTCCTCACCGGTAATTTCTTTGTACTCCTCTTCCGTGATCCACTTTCCAACTGCATTTTGCACACGCGCTTTGCTCCAATATCCGCGATCGTAATATTCTTTTACCTTGTTATAATTCTTACTCATCTAAACTTACCTCCATCTGCATTGCCATATAGTCAAGATCTGCTCTCTGCTTTTCGATGCTATCTGTGTTTGCTTCTGTTTTTGCCGCATTCTCTGCCAGTCTCACAGATACTTCCGTAATACGCTTTTCCGTATAATCAGCTTCTTTTCCGAGGATTACCGTTTTTGTATCCCCCTGTAATTCAATTTTCTCCAAAACAACATAACCCGGGATCACAGATGTAAGTACATCCTCGTCCGTATAAATTTCTAACCGGGCAAGACTTTCTTTATCCGAAAAGATCGTCTGTAAATTCTCACAGGTTTCATCATTGATTATAATATGTAGGTTTCCTTCTTTGTGATTGGCATTTACAATATCATACATGCCTTTTAACGTTTTTAATTTCATAATTTTATTCCTTTCTTTTCATGGTTTTATATTAAACAGTGATTTACTCGTTAAAAAATACTATGGTAAATTAATAGCAACCGATTTAGTCAGATTTAGAACAGAATTAGCAGTATATAATTCTATCTACATTTATGGACATTTGGTAATGATATCTTTTTCTGTAACATTAAAGTCTGATATTGGTGATCAGTGGCAATACCATATCGTCACGCTCCCAGATTTATTGTATGGCAAGATAGAGTGGAATAATTTATGTGGTTCTTTTGCAAATGCTGCAATTTGCCCATTTATTTTTAGTGATAATACAGGTGGAATCACGTTGATGGTGCACGGCTCAACGGTGAAAGCAAATGATGAATTGCGTGTTTGGGGTATTGGTTTCTTAAAATCTTAAATCAATATCGGATAGCAATATGATAAGTATACAGTTCCAATTTCGCAAAGATTAAAAAACATTCTAATATCTCCTTGATCATGATACATGTTCCCTAATACGGCGGTTGTTGCATTGTTGATAATAGGCAGCATGCAAGATACAGCAGGTTTAGGAAGATTAGATGCGATACAGATTGAAAACCCTTTAATATTAGGGATTACACCCAATATGCAAACATAACAAATACCATTTTTTATTTTATATGCAACTGTTCCAGTTGCATTAGTAACGGTTGCATTATAACATTCGCTTAGTTCCAAGCTGCCGTTTAAGTCAGACAAATCACTGTTTAATTGCGATATCTGATTTGCCATGGTTCCCTCGATGGTCGGATTTGCCTGTCGTGCATCGAGGGCACTTCCGGCTTCTGTTGCAGTGTTATTGTTCACTATTGCTGGCTTGCCATCCAGATCACTATATTTTCCGGAAAATGCGACCGTCTTTAAATCCGTAAAGAATTTAGCAATCTTCCCCAAGATCTTCGGCATTTTTTCCTTGGATGCAATGTTTTCTCTTTTTTCCGCCACTGTAAACTCCGGCTCCTGTAATGCATCCGTTGCATTTTCTCTTGTTTTCATCTGCTCATCAATCTTTTCCAGATTGGCATTCACGACTTCCACATCATAATCATCCTGCGGATCATCCATCTGCAGATCATAATACTTTGTCTTTGTCATGGCAGAACCTCCTCTCTCAGCTGTCTGTGTGTATAGTTATGTAACTGTGCATGCGTAAATTTGTGTAAAACTGCATGCGTATTATAAATAAGAAGAACTTTGTAGCATATATCCTCTGGTGACATACGCCGGATCAGTTCTTCAACAACTCCGACACGATCCGCTACATTCAATTTCAGATGCACGAGTATGTAATAATGCTCCTCATCTGAATACAGATCATAATTGTTTTCTCCTAGGCTGGCATTCAAACATTTTACAAGTGTCGGATGCGTATACGGTATCCGTTCATTCCACCGCATTGACACACGCGACCGACGGAGTTCTAAATTTTCACCAGCACCTGGAATGATATGTAAGATTCTTTCGAACCGCTCGATGCCTTCTGCATCTGAAGTCTCTATGAATGCATTTCGTAATATTTTAGTAGTATCCATGTTAAGAGCCGTCACCTGCTTATCCTCGCTCTGCATCAATTGCTTCATTTCTTCAAACTGTTGCATAAACGGCGGCAGATAATCAATCATTTTTTTAGCCACTTACATCACCCCTTACCGGAATTGCATCTTCATCCAATGTTACATTTTCAGATGCACCATTCAGTTTCACATCTGTAATATCCAATATCCCATCAATCAGAAGCAACCGGGATTCAATCTGGCTCTTACGCACCACCAGGTTATCCTCATTACTCCAATCACCAGAAAGTTCTGTAAAATACCCATCTATTGCCGACTGCATATCGGATTTCAAGGATTCAAAAGTATATCCGTTCTTATAAACCGCAGTAACTGTCACAGAAACAGGAATTTCTTTCACTCCCATAACCTTTACCACATGTCCGATAGGTGCCAGTCCATATCCCTCCCCGGTCTTATCATCCGGGTCAACATCATTCTGCACTTTTTGTACCAACGTGGCGGATGGTGCTTTGTATTCCGATGATATGATATACACCCGAACAGTGCCACCCACTGTCAGTAATTTGTCCTTTGCTACATCATGTACCGCTTTCAGCCATGCAAATACTTCGGCCCCAACGGTTTCCGCAGACTGCTTTCCAATCCACTCCGTAACTGCAGCAACAGGAATAAACTTTACCGGATCATATCCTTTTTCCCACATCCGCATAACTTTGCATGCGCCAACTCCATCAATAGCCGATACACGCTCTTTATAATCCGGATTATTGCCACAGAAGCTTATATTGGAAAATCCCTCGTAATAACGTTCACGGAAATCTTCCACATCTTCCTCATCCTCGCCGGGGATCAAAACCTCTGTAAGTTCCGCTGATTCCATATCATTCAGATCATTCTTTGTTTCAATCGTAAGCAATGATCCCAACTGCTGATTTCCAACAATACCGGCAGTCTCACATGTTACCTGATACTCTCCGGTTGCTTCATTCATTACAGATGTTACCTCATAGTTCAGATCACCAAGGTTAAACCGGTCCCCGATCGCTATGGCTGTATCGGACGGACTTACAACCATCTTGCATACCGCATTGGTCTCTTCTTTGGGATATACTCCGTTTTCAGCTGCACGCTTGATCAAATAATAATAGGATGCTGTATCTGCATATACCTCATTCACAATCATATCCATATCGATATACGTCTGCGCCAATTCCATGGCAATCGGTGCTATTGCATCATAAATTATCGATCCCTCGCGCTTGTCCAGCTTATCGCTTACGGATGCAAGCATTTCTTCCATGATAGAGTCGAAGTCTTTGTTTTCAAACACTAATATTCCACCTCCGTTTCCAATCCACTTACTTTATCACCTTCTGCCGTAATTACAGAGAACGTAACGTGCAGAGCTTTCTTTCCCACCGGTTCCATCTCAAAATCTTCACAAGATTCAAAACGATCATCTGCAGTAATTGCATCCGTAATCCGATTTGGCACTTCTGACATAACATAAGATAGAGACTTTCCCCTCAAATCCTGAAGCTCCACTCCATAATCCCATGAATAAATTACATTTTTATATCGCTCTGTGTTCAAGATTTTCAATATTGCCTGCCGGTTTGCCTCTTCTCCGTCTGCTTTGCCAAGAAAAATGCTTGAATCGTTCTCAATGGTTCCTATCTGCATTGCATATGTAAGAGACGGGTCACTTTCCAACTCAAAATCTGTATCCTGTTCTTCTTCATCTTCATAGTTAATTGGAACCATCAGTTCACCACCCTGTCTATAATTATGTATTCCTGCCCACCGCTTTTTCGAAGCATAAGCACCTTTTCTCCAACCTTAAGGCTATTCAGTACTGTTCTACTTTGAATAACATCTCCAATTTTTATTTCAACTTCATAATCTGTGACATTTCTACTCAAATGCAAAAAATCTTCATCAATTTCCAAAGTATTTGACATTTTAATTATAAGCGGAGACACGCCTGAAACTGTACCAATCTTATAATCACTCATTTTCGCTGATCTTACGGCATCCATCGCAATTTTCTTAATTAACTGTACCAAACTATCACTCACTAAAATCTCCTCCAGACACAACTAAGTCCATTGTGTACTCGCAATTTTTAAATGTATGCGTAACTTTATCTACCAGCATATAGTTTGCCACTGTGATATCACCCAAATCTAACATGACCGGAACCAGAGAACCACCACGTACATTTATATTTCCAATCACGCCAGATATGGTCAATGTACGTTTCTTCTTATCATACAGTTTTAACAATGCCTTTGATTTAAGCTTTCCAATATCCGGATTGTCAATTTTATCCAAATACTGCAAAGTTCCCCATTTACCTATGTTTTTTGAGTCTTTTGTTACATATAAATCGAATGTTCCTTTTTTCTTGTTTTCATATACAAGCTTTATTTGGTTATACACATCACTGTCAATGGTTGTTTTATAGGAATAATCTTGTCCGGTCTCAGCATCCACCAAGCATGTATTGACTTTCATTTTTGCTACATCTGTAAGCTGAAGTTTTCCTACCTTATCGTAGAGCACATAGGTCTTCCCCTTTGTTATCAGAGTATCATCAAGCGCATTTTGGATAATATCAAATAATGTAGTATTATCTTCTATGGCTGATCTGCGCCATCCAGTGTCAGCAAGCGTACCATATTGCAAATTAAATCTCTTAGCCAAAATCTTTATCAACTCACCGGCTGTTTTCTTTTTGTACACAATTGTTTCTTTATTTTTTAAATATCTGAGCTGATCATATACTATATACGATGCCATCCCATCTTTCTTACCTTCTTTTGTAAATACAAAACCATAGAAAAACTTCTTGCTGTCCACAGTAACAAGAACTTCATTTCCCATTCCTATGGAAAATCCTTTTTCAACTTTTGCTGTGAAAGTAAATTTGCCAGGTGTGCTGTCTCTTTCCCATACAACCTTTGCTCCCTCTTCCGCCGGTACTGTAAATTTCTTTTTTCCATTATTTACAGTAATCATTACATTGCCAGCCGGTATTTTTCCCGTTTCTGCTTCATCGGCTTTTATGGTTTCCGCTTTTGCCTCATGACGCGATAATATTTTCTGCAAATATTGCAGTTCCTTTTTCGAATCCTTTTTTCCACTACCAGATGAACCATTTGGGGTGCTTGTATATTTTGGCGTACCATAGCCTGTAATTGTGGCATTATTCAGAGAATATGATCGCCGTGCTACCTTATCAGATGTATTTCCTTCAATAGTATGTAACTGTCCACCGCTTACGCTCTCAACAATGCCTACATGGCTTCGGCCAGTTTTAAAATAAACAATGTCACATCTCTTCGGGGTATATTTGCCTTTATATTTGAACTGCCCACGCTTTTTAAACCACTGCATCCCATAGGTTGTAGATGCTGTTTTCGGAACAACCGAAGTCGATACTCCAGCCTCGTGCGCACACCAGGAAACAAACGAATGGCACCATGCAGCACCATTCGCTCCTGTATATTCTCCGTATTTTGTTCTGTTGTTGCCCTGCTCCCGGTATCCGATCTCACTAATAGCTACATCAACAATATCCTTCATCAGCTACCACCTCCCGGAAGCTTTAAAACTGTACCAGCATAAATATAGGCTCCATTTGATGAAGATTTGCGTCCATGCTTACGCGCTGCATTTTCAATCGTTTTCTGATTTAACTGATAGATTTTCTTCCATGCAGATGCATTATTCATCTGTTTCTTTGCAATTTTCATAAGCGTATCACCAGATTTTATCTTGTAACTTTTGGCTATAGCTTTCGTTTTCTTCCGTTGTTTTTTAACCGTAGCAACCGTTTTCTTTTTTCCGGATTTTGTCTTTTTGCTTTTAAGTACAAGCTTCTTTGCTCCCCAATGTCGATACTGCTTCATGTTAAGCTTTACGCACACATCTGATCCGTATTTATCTGCATCTTCCATGATTTCATAATCTTCGATGGTCACGTCTGTTGTAATATCTTCAATGAGATGTTTTTGAGAAACTTCATAGCGTAGGAGTTTAAATACAACTGGTTTCTTCTGATTTTTCCATTTTTCTAATTTGGAAAGATAATATGCAGCTCCCACTTTTGCTTTTTCTTGTGAAAAAGGATATTTATGGATTGGCAATAAAAGCTCCGGGATTGTAATATCAGACAACCCTGGAGACTTAATATAATTAACCTCTCCCTCATTTATGAGAGTTATAGTCTTATTTTTGTTATTGATCTTGATGTTAAGAGATCCTGGGGTCACCGGAAAAAGAACCCCATCAATATATAATTCATACATCTTTAGTGTTCTCCTTCCGCTGCTGCATTCATTTCTTCTTCAATTTTGCTACGCAAATGCTCTGCCATTCCATCTAAATCTATATCATTGTTTACGTTGTTATGGTTGATCATCTCAACCTTGATCTGTGCTGTTGTAAATTTATTCACGTACTCACGATCCGCAATATCTCTTAAATACTTCAGATCCTCACTGGATGCAGATAATGTATTTGCCGTTTTTGCGGTATTCTTGGCAGTGTCTGCTGTATTTGCCGCTGTTGCTGCGTTACTGGACGCAAGCGCATTTGGATAATTATTCGCATTTGGAATATTGGTAGCCTTTGAAGATAAGGTATTCTTTATTTTACTGGTTACACCATCTCCCCATGCCGCCCCTGCAGTATATGCATCGTTGACCCATCCTTTCTGGTAAGTGTCATACGTTTTTACTCCTTTACTAAATGCAGCCGGCACGCTGGCATAATCTTTTGTATTCCCGGCAGCTGCTGCCGCTTTTGATGCATAATTATCTGCTGCCCCCGTAATTCCAGAATAGTCAAAGTCTACAAAAGGAAGTTTATTCAATGCCGAACAAATGCCAGATACTACCGTAAGTGCTGTAGACAGCATGTTGTACCAGAGTGCCTGTACATGACTGATCGCATTGTGAAAAGCAATTTCAACATTGGTTGCACATGCTCCCCCTGCGTTCCATATTCCAATGAAAATATCTGCAACTGTTAATCCCCAATTTTTAAAATACTGGATAACAACATTGATTCCACCAGTTATCATTCCGAAAACTGACTGCGCAATATGCCCGGTTCCGGTAAATTTATTTGCCAGTATTCCAATTAGAACTATAAGTGCACCTATTGATATGGCCACTATCGCTGCAGGGTTTGCATTCATTGCAGCATTATATATCCATTGTGCTGCAGCAGCTGCTTTTGTTGCACTTGTGGAAAGCAATTGCCATCCATAATAAACAGTAAGCGCCGCTGCCACGCCTTCAACAATAGGGCCTATAATTTGCCAGTTGTCTGATACAAAAGTTCCTACTGATCCAATTCCTTCAAATATATCAAGAACCACACCGGCTACCACTGCAAGGTCATTTATTGCATTCGTTGTAAACGTTTGGAAGCCATCTGTATTTGCGAGATCATTAAGTCTCTGTAGAACCGGCTGAAATGCCATAGTGGCATTATTTTGAAATACCGTCCACATTTGTCCCCATGTCATAGGCATAGATTCAAAATTAGCATTTATCTCATCTGTTGCCGCAAATACTGCTTGTTTCACAACATCTGCCGACAGTTCCCCATCTTGTGCCATACTTCGAATCTTACCTATCGGGACATCAAGATAATCTGCAATATTCTGAATCAGATTCGGTGCCTGTTCAAAAATACTGTTCAACTCATCTCCACGCAGCACACCAGATCCTAATGCCTGTGATAACTGCAATTCTGCATTTGCCGCTTCCTGCGTAGACGCTCCCGCAATTGTCATCTGCTTTTGGACTAAATTTGCGAACTGGACAACTTCTGCACTGGAACTAAATGCATCTTTCGCATTATTACCAAATCGGGCAACTACACTTGCCATATCTCCTAATGATCCTCTGGCATCGTTTGCAGCCACATAAACCATGTTGTACAAATCGGCCGTACTCTGCAATCCGTCATTCATCATATTTAATCTGGAAGTGGTCTGTGTGATCTCATCCGACATCTCCAAAATTTTTCCAGCCGTCTGAATACTCAGGTACGCCCCTGCCATTCGTTTAATTGCCGAAACTAAATTCGATGATTCACTTGCACCGTTTTGTAATGACTGATTAAATTGTTCCTGCCTTCGAATATTATCATTGATCGGACTACTCGCCTGTTGCATTGTTTGATTGAATTCTTCCGCAGCTACAGTTGCCTGTGCAATTTCATTCCGGGCAGCTTCCAAAGATGCCGTATTCACACCAGCATTCATTGCCTGATCCATATCATAAATCGAAGAAATTGCCATATTCACAGAACTGATGATATGCATAAGAGGGGCGCTAAAATTGTCTGCCAACTGTATTCCCGTTGTAATTGTAGCCATATCATCACCGCCCTTCTGCTTCCTTCGCTATTTTCTTTGCCTCTTCCTTTTCCGCTTCAATTCTTATATCTATACAGGCAATAATAAAAGCCTTTTCCTCCTCTTCTAAAGCAACCCATTGGGAAGGGAGAATGTGGAGCTTGTGCAATGCATAATATGCATAGTTTGCTTCCGCATCCCCTTCCTCAATTAGTTTTTTGCCTGCTCTGTCTTATCCTCTAAAGTATCAAATCCCTGGAACTTCTGAACCCATGCAGAAAGGTCCTGGTATTCTCCCGGGTTGTCGATCATGGCATACAGAAGTTCTCCCGGTGTCTTCACTCCATAAGAATCCTGTAGTTCCTTATTGTAAAGATCCGGTTCAACAATGCTCTCTGCGATCAGATCATTGATATATGCCGTTGTATCCAATTTTGGACGGAACATATTCGGCTTTCCAACTACCGGAACATCTTTTGTATGGCCCTCACGCATTGTTTCATTTCGCTTTGATGTAATCGGACGAAACTCAAACTCCAAAGGATTGCCATTTTCGTCCACAAAAGCTTTCGATGGTGCATACTTCCCGTTCTCTCTTTTAATTTTGTTTTTTGCTAAAAATCTGCTTAAATTTGACATACATTGTCTCCTTTCTTCCTATAAAAAATCCCCTCATGCCAGACACATAAGGGGCAATATTACGCTGCAAGTCCAATAATTTCTTGAAACTCTTTCGGCATATCAAAATCATCAAATGTGAAGCTAACATCCTCGTCCAGATATGAGTCAGAAGATGCATCAAATTTCGCAAGCACTCCACTGTCAATGTTGCACTGTAAAAGAGTGATTGTCTGAGATCCTGCAGCACTGGATGGATCATCATTCGTGATCTGAATTTCGAAATAGACATCCTCACCAGTGTTTTTAAAATCAAGCATCATTTTACGGAAAATGCTCGTATTATAATGTATTGTACAAGATCCGGTTCCTTCCCATGATACCGACTTATTTCCCTTTCCTGTCTTGCCAAGAGTTGGAACCTTTGCCTTGTTCTTCTTGAAATTCGCTTCAAGCTTGATTGCGGTCATCAGATTGTATCTACGTTCACCAATTGTCACGTAGCACTCTGCAAGAGCTGCAGAGATAGAATCCTTTGCAAGCATCACATTATTCATTTATACTTCACCCCCTTATTTCACTACTGTAGTCATGTACATAATACTCATGGCATTTACAACTTCAACCGTATTATTAACGACTACCGATTTCTTTGATTCTCCCTGTTCCACGGTGACATTATCCCGCTTGAAATTCTCAATAGCCCGCAAATTCTGTAATTTTTCACGGATCTCGCACAGCCCACTTTTCAAGCTGTTCCGCCCTGGATCATCATTTGGGAACTTCCCACGGAACCGTGTCTTAAAGAGCAGTGCATCATCATTTGCAAGCTGGTCTACAACCCTGATTGTCTGATTGTCGCAAAAAAATTCGTTGCAATCTTCCGTGATGGTTATGTGTGTATTGATATCACTTAGAATCTCAATTTCATCATCATTTCTATCAAACACAAGCTGTCCCTTTTTGATATAATCTTCCAGATCATTGTCAATTGGCTCAATGGAAAATTCACCATCGTACACTCTGCCCTCGCAGGACTTATTCACCGCAGTGGAGCATTCCACCCCGGTAAGCCAATATACAGCGGATGCTTCCGGCCAGCCCTCGTCCGTCGTTTTATTCGGTGTGGAAATAACTCCCATATAGTCAGCATCCGACTTGTAAAGCACAAGCTGAAACTTCTTACCAACTTCATCACGCATACGCTTTACATATGCCACATACAGCCTCTTGGTCACCTCATCTGTAACCACAACGCCCATCGTATTAAATCCGTAGGCTTCTGCCTTTGCCAGATACTCCGCATGCGCATCGCCATTGACGACACCATTCGTTCCACCAGACAGTGCTGCCGATGCAACTGCTGCAAGTTCCAACGTATCTGTTTTAAATGTCACAAAGTCATTATCTTTCAGATCAGCCGCTTTTTTTACATTCTGTACTTCAATTCTGGACGTATCAAGATATGTAGTTACATTCCACGACTCTGGATCATCCACGTCCTTTGCTATGGAGATCCTGATCGCATTGCCGCGTGTCCCCGTGTGCTTAGCTGTAGCATAATCATTGGACGCTTTTGTCCCGCCGCCGTTTAACCGGTATGCATACAGCACCAAGGTTCCGCCAGCAAACAGATCTCGCAGTCCTTTCATCTTATCGTCGGTATAACTATATCCGAATATCTTTTTCGAATACTTCTGCATATCCGCTGTAGTAACCTTAAAAACCGTATCATCCGGTCCCCAGTCAAGTTCCAGCGGCATTGTGGCAATACCACGGTCAGACAATGCCGCAGATGCAATCCCCGCACTTACGACATTGATATACGCGCCCGGAAGCACTTTGTTCTGGGTTATCCATGTTCCTCCGCCAAATGCCATTTACTTCACTTCCTTTCTCAGATAATCACCGGTGATCTTATCCACCTGCGCAATCGTATATGTTTTTCCATCTTCCAGCAACGCTTCCAGCAGATCCCGCTGTTTCTTATAGCGTTTGGATTCTGCCAGCTGCTGCTTTGTAAATACATCCGCAGATACCTGTGGTTTTACTTCTGTATTTGTTTCACCCATATCGCACCTATCCTTTCAAATGTAATACTGTTGTCATAGTTTCCATAAGAGGAGCCGGAGTCTCTACCTTGCGGACGAAATAATTGTAATTTACAAAGAAATTCAGCACTCCGTCTGTAATCTCATGATGCATGTCCGTCCCTCGTATCGGCCTGTCTGCATCCAAAGGCGTAGTATTCTCTAACGCCCATAACATACGATCAGCTACATCGCGGCATTCACTATTCGGATTGTCCTCCGATTTCGGGAAATACTGTATACAAAATGGATTGTCCATCAAATACCGTTTGGATGGGAAATCTGTCTTGGATGGATTTAAGAGGGTAATAAAAAAGCAAGGCTCTTTCAAGTCCTGCTTTATTTCCTCTGTATAAATTTCGTAATCATCCCCAAACTCTTCGTTTAGGGCAATTGCTATCCCGGCTATCACGTTGTTAATCATTGAATGTACCTCCCAAGAACTCTTCCAGTCTCTTTTCCAGTAACCCAGGAGCCATACGTTTGATTTCATTTTCAGAAATAGTCATCATAAACTGCCCTTTAACCCATCCGTTATGGTTTGCTGTTCGATGTCCGAATTCTACAAAACTCGCATACTCAGTTGGATTCATAATTTTAATGGTGTACTGGTTCCCTGATTTTGTAACTTGAATGCTATCAACAGCCGCCTGTACTCCTTCTTTATTACCTGCAGTCCACCCTCTTCGAAGAGTACCACCAACCTTGCCTGAACTTGCTGGATATTTTCCTACAGGTGTCCTTTTGATTACCTTTGTGAGCAATCTGGCCGCAAGTTCCTTTGCACATGATTCGCAAAAAGAATTCCTTGTATCCTCGCTGCCTGCCAATCTATTCAAATTTTCCTGAAACTTCACCAGTTCCCGCATATCCACGCTTCCCATCCCCATCATGCATACCTCTCTGATAATTGCAACACAATCTCCTGATGCGTCGGATATACTGCTGCCACACTGCCGCATTTATAGTTTTGTGTCACACCAGCCTGTGTTACTGTAATCTTTGCTCCCGGTTTAATCTGCACGTCCGGAGATAAAAACAGCTTTGTGACCTGTGCCGTCTTTGCTGCTGATTCCGTCTGATCCACTGCACTGACACTGGAATATGATAAGCGGCATGGTTCATCTTCCAATACCACCACATCTTTTTCTGTTGTAATTCTGGTTTTTGGATCTTTCAATTTCTGATGCTCCATAACCGTACATCTGCCATCATATGTGGCTTCCTGCGCTTCCCTTGCAAGTGCCTGTGCCTGTTTGATTGCATCCGCGATCATTTCCATGCCACCTTTCTGTATCGGTTCAATGAAGATTTATAATTTTTCAGCACTGTCTCCTTGAAATTATCATCCACATACTGACGGAATGATGTAGAAGTATCGCCCTCGGAAATTGAGGAGACAGGACCAACAGCTCCCGTCTCACTTCCAATATTCTCATTCCGATACAGATCCATCGCCATGCGGTAGCCGGTGTTTTGTAACCCATCCGGCATTTCCTCCACATGGCAGTAGTTCTTAATGATTTCTTCCACATCTGCAATGACAAATTCAAGCACCACATCCTTAGAATCACCCTCAATTCCAAGTAGTGCCTTTAACTTTGCCAGCTCCATAGGCTACCCGATCTTGTGCTTGATCGCTACGATTCTAAGCTGCTTTGGCTCGTATACCGGATTCCAGTTCTCTGCCATTGCAAGCTCTGCTCTTGTTGGTGTCTCCACATGTTCACGCTTTGCTCCGGTGTATGCGATTCCTCTCGGATGCAGGATAAACGCCCTACGGTTAATCAGATAATCAATACCACCACCGGTCTGTTTGTCACGATCAACCTCTGTTGCTACATGACCGACCGGAGAACCATTTCCATATGCGATTGCTCCATTTCCAAACAGATATGTGGTATACACACCATTTTTAGCATCCACCGGGCAACCATCATCCACGGTCACACGTCTGCCCTGGTAGGTGTCAAACTCAACATCTGTAGAATCACGCTCGGTCTCAATCAGGTTCAGTTTTTTCAGATAAGACTTGGTCGCAGAGTGCATTGCTACGCCGGATAACTGCGCCTGTGCATCACCAAGAAGCTGGCACGCATCGATAAATGCAGATGCACTGATCTGCTTTGCGGCATCCGTCTTTCCAATAGTCAGATCAAGGATATGATCCGCCATTCTGGTCTCTGCCGCCGGTGTTCCACTATCTCCTGCGGTAGTGGTTCCAAACACACCGGACAGGATCGCGATCAACTCTTTCTGCATATCTCTCGCCCAGTAACCAGCTACCAGATCACCGATCGCTTTCATCGGATCTGCGCCTGCCAGTGCTGCAGAAAGATTACTTGCTCCCCACATATTCTGACGGAGGATGGTTGTAGATACATCCTTGTTGGAGCCAATTTTCTTCGGTGTCATTTTTACGTCTTCAAGGATTGCTTCGGATTCTCCCTGTAAATCCTCAAAGAACGGCATGTTGTGTGTTCTTGCCGCTTCGGATGCAAGCGTATCAAATTCCGGGCTGTTTACCACGATCCCCGACTGGAAAAACGCGGACAACTCCATTGTTCTGTTGATTACATACCGGTTAAACAGTTCCGGTACGATCACGTCTGCAATTTTTGTAATTGCCATAAATCATCTTCCTTTCATACTGTTATAATGTTACTCCGGCGGCTGCGGCCAGTGCCTTTGCCTGCTCCGGATTGGATTTTAAAAGTTCACCCTGTTTGGTCAGATTGAACGTCTCTTTTGCAAATGGGTTCGCAGTTCCTGCGCCGCCGGTGCCACCCTGCGGATGATACGGTGGCTTCGGCTGTTCCTGTTTGAACAGATGTGCCATTGTCTTATCTTCTTTGTACGGCTTTACTGCTTCCTCTACGCCGACCGGCTTACCCTCTTTGTCAAATGTGAACTTGTCAAGTCCACCAGCTTTGTAGATCAGATAATCCGGATCAAGTACGCCCTGCTTTGTGAGGGAATCTTTCAGCGCATAGGTCTTTGAGATCTGGTCATTGGCTGTCTGCTGATCTTTTAACTTCGTCTGCAGATCCGCAATGGTGTTCTGTAATGTCTCATTGTCTGCATTGTTCTTTTTCAGATCCCCGATTGTGGTATTAAGCGTTTTAATCTGACCGGCAAGATTCTCTTTTTCTGCCACGGCGGTATCATACTTACCTTTGTCAACATACTGACCAGATCCAAGATCTGCGATTTTCACCTGCTTCTCCTTATTCTCCGGCTTTCCGTTATAGGCATTGACGGTATCAGACACCTGCTTATAGAGATCCTCGCCTAAAATGTCTTTTAAAAATTCCATAGTTTCCTTTCCTGCACCGTTTTTTAGCGTGGTGTCTCCACAGCAGTATGCAGTTTTGATGCCATGCATAAGGGCAAATTGCCGCAGTTTAAACGTCATAAGGCTTTCGGACAATATAAAAACAGGACCCCCGGAGGAACTTACTTAGCGTCACCTCTGCGCTGTTCTGTTCATAAATTTCCGGTTGTCCTGTTATTACCTATTTTTGAGCACAAAAATACCGCCATATCATTTCTGACTGGTAGTATCTAAAATTTTACATCTCAAGCATCTTCCGGATCAGTTCCAGATCTGTCACTTCAAGTGTCACAGTTCCTTTCAACGGATCTATATCTTCAAAACGAAGTCCTGAGAAAATCAGTCTTTCACAAGACTGCTCCCCCTGCACATCTCCAACTGCTTCATATACTTTTCCTGCATTAAACTCATCATCTGTCTGATATTCAATATTCTGACATAAAATGAATGATGCATAGATTTTCTTTTCTCCTTTACACCTTCTACCAAGAACAGGTGTCATACTCTGGTGTTCTGTAATTTCGATTTTCCCGGTAAATTGTGCAAGTGGCAACCGTCTGCCAGCTGTGATCACATTCAATGATGCGTTTTGAACATCTAATGTTTTTATAAGTTTCACCATACTATCACCCCTGCTTTTCTTCAAAATGCGGACATTTTACATTTTTTCCATTCCAAATTTCAGATGGAAGATTTTTGGGATAAGCATCACAATATTTTGAAAAATCGTTTCTTGAGCCTCTGTATTTACTGCAGTTCAAACATACGCAAAACAGATTCAGCTTATATCTATCTATTTCAAATGGTTTATATTTGCTCATGACAATTACCGCCTTTCAAATCTAGGTTTGACATTATATAGTTCATACAATCTTTCCCAAGCAGCCTCTCCAAGTAATATGATCGCATCCTCTTGTTTCATTCCATGTTTCACTTCATCATAATATTTATCTTGTAATTCATATATAATTTCGTCATATGTATCACTAAATGTCTTGAAATCTGGAAGTTTTTCTACCTGTTCATTATATTCTAACACATATGTACCGTTTTCCCCACAGGTTCTGAAACTTTTGACTTTATAATTTACCAGCAGATACAGATCTTCTGGGGACGGCGGCGTACTCAATGGATGATTATGAGTAACATCTTTTCCTTTCATCATTTTAAGCTGATACTTCGTAAATTCTATAGTATCCTCATTTCCCAACTGGCAATTTACCGCTTTCCCATTGTCAAATATAACTCCAACCTCATGGTCGAACTTGCAGATTTCCGACTCGACCGTATCCACATTTTTACCCTTGAAATCATAATAGTTCGGGTTGCTTTTATTATTGTTTGTGATAATCCCCAACCGGTCTTTCGCTGCATTGTTACCATCTGCAAAAGAGGACTTCCACTCTTCATATGTCATATTGCCCGATACATAATATGTTTTTCCATCTTCACCACGCGCTGCACGTTCTCCCGGCACTCCAAAATCATCTTCAAAGTATGGGCAGGTACACCCACGGCAGTTCGGATGGAACGGCGGAGCTGTCACACCAATTTCATACTGACTCATAGGGAAATGCTGCCCGTCCATAGAACCACAAAGGCTGCATGTAAAACTATCTAATGTTTCCAATATTTCAAACTGTTCCACCCCAAGTTCTGCAAAACAATCCTTTTGCGCTGCATTGGAAAAAGCCGCCTGTTCTGTCATAACCAAGCGGCCCGCGTTCTGTTTTGATACATTCATCTTCCGTGCCAGGGCATCAATCGTCTTCTGCGGATCAGCCCCGGTAATTATGTTCTGTACCATGGTGGTGTTCAATTCATTGACCAGCTTCTGTTTGTTCGTCCAGATCCGGTCTGAAAACGTTTGCCCGTCTGCCGCCCAAGGCTTATGGACCACTGTATCAATCAGCCGATCATTCGGGGATGTAAAACTCCATCCGGTTCCAATCCCCTTCTGAATCTCATAGGCAGTATGGAGAAAACCAGATTGATAAGCATCACGGATTGTAGAATCAACACTATCAAGCTGATTCCCGAACAGCACTTCCAAAGACTGCTGCATTTGAAGCTTCAACGCCTCCAGCCGATTGATGTGTACTTTTGCGGAAGCATTTTCCAATTCCTTCATCCAATGTCCATTGATAGCATTTTCTTTTCCATACCGTATGTACTGCTCGACATCCCATTTCAGTTCATCCAATTCACTGGAATTTAATGACCGGCGTGCTTCCACAAGAGAAATCTCGTTATTTTTTGCAAAGCGCTGATACCACGCATTGATTTTCGCTTCCATCTGCCGCTGCGCTACGAGATATTGCTTTTCGATATCCGCGTAGCACCGCAGGCCTTGCTGATGCTGGGATTCCTCTATCTGTTTGAAGCGTTTTTTCCAATATGCACCGTTTTTCATCAACAACTCCTTATTTTACAAAATAAAACTTAGGAATACATATCATATAGAATTTCTTTCTATAAATCTCTATACTAAACACTCTAATGCCCCAAATCCAAAAGAATGGAATCAAAAGTCTACCCATGATATTTACAAACTCAATATCAATCTCCACCCGGATTATCTTGATTTTCGGAATTTTTCGGGTTGCCTTTGGCATTGCCATCTTTGCCACCTCCGTTTTCTCCGCTGTTAACAAATGCTCCAGAATACAGATCAGCCTTTTCCTGCGCTTCTTTTTCTTCTTTTTCGATCTGCTTCAATTCTTCATCTGCATCTTCCACAAGCGGATGATTTTTCAGAATCGTCTTTTTACTTACAATTCCTACGGAATCCTTGCAAATCTGCGCCTGCTCCGTATCATTCTTGATACAGGTACGGGTCCATGTCTGGATGATCGTACCGCACTGAATGCCAAGCGCTTTGCAGATCGCACGCACCAGCCGAGCAAAGCCAAGTCGGAACTCTGTTTCCATCAATCCGGTTTTCATTTCCAAGAGCGAATACATGAATTTCAGAGCTTCACCAGACTGATTACCAAAGTTCTCCGGCTGCGGATCGAAGCCTTGCCCCTGCTCGAAGATTGCCTTTCTAGTTGCATCCAGTACACTGTTCCGGGCTTCAATCGGAATCTCAATGTTCAGCGTAGACACCGCACCGCCCTCATCCCCATCTACCTTAATGGTCTTGTACTTTTTTAAATCAGATAGGAATCCATTCAGATCTTCACCGCCATATCCAGACAGTACAAAGATCAGCTCCTGTATATCATCCAGATCATTGATAAAGCCGCTGTAAACCTTGTCATATACGTCTATCAGCGGCTTTATGTTTCGCAAATCGTCTGTATGTATATTGTTGTTGTAAAACGGGATGAACGGTACTTCTCCGAAATCATGCCGGTAATCGGCAACCATATCACTGGTGGCTGGATCAACAAACATTTCATAGTATGTCAGCAGATTAAGTGTCTCGCCTGCTCTTCGCCGGAATGCCTGACACTCTGTATCCGTCCAGTATTCGTACACGGTATAATTGTCACCTGTCGCATCGTCAATGTCCGGGTACACCCTCATTAGTCCGATCAGCCTGCGTTTAAGACTACGGTCAAACACCGGGATGATCTGCTCAGACGGAACAACTGCCCATTCAAAACCATTATCGCCCTGCCAGTAATGCACCCAGCCGATGGAAGTATTGGCAGCATTCACACACAATTCCATGCAATTCTTGGCATACTCATCACCCAAGGTTTCCGTGATGCGCTTATTGCTCGCCATACTGCCTACATCGAACAGCGGCGGTGCAGTAAAAGCATAGGATGCTTTCTGGTTTACGATCAGACCATGGAAGTTCCGGGGAATCCGGTTGTCTGCATTGCGTAGCGGATTGTCTGCTTCCTCTTTTTCCTTGTCTTTGGGTTTGTCCCGGAACAGGATGTCCGTCTCATTGCGGTAATAACGTTCTGCTATATCCGCACGCGTCACAAATGCCGCATGGCCGGGTTCATATTTTTTTATCAGTTGTTTCATTGTATCAATATCCATTGTTACCTCACTTCAAAATACCGATGCTTCCCGGCTTGCGAATAATTGTATAGCAGAAGTACCGCAGTGCATCCATTGCATGATCGTGCTGCTTCACCGGTTTATCCTCTCCACGCTCAGATGCTTTCTGATCCCATATGTACGATCCAAATTCTTTAATTGTGTTCTGGCACTGATCACTGATTGCGATTTTTCCCTGATTCAACAAGGATGCCACAAATCGGATGCCATCCAGTACGTCATTTTTTGCTTTCTTGATTGCATAACCTCGTTTTTTCAATTCTGCTATGAACGATGCTGCAGATGGATCAATTACAATTTTGACTGGCTTTATTCCATCGAGCCACCTCTCCAGGTCATCCGCATACTCGGTATCTGTTTTCTGTTTTTCTTCATCACGGCCGGAATAATAATACTCGCGGCAGCATACCCACCGCCCGGAACGTTCTTTACACCACAGCAGAAATACTGTTGCATTCTGCGTACCATAATCACAGGATACATAATAATTTGCATTGGTCAGATCAGCCAGACTGGAAATCACATGCTTGGCAATGTCGAACATATCGTAAATAATGCCCTCTGCCATCGCCCACAGTCCCAGAATATACCGGCGATAGAAAACACCAGTGTACATGCTGCGGTATCGTTCCTTGATTTTCTCCGACAGGCTTAAGTTATCATCCATTGTAAAATGTAAATACAACAGATGCTTTTCCTCTCTCTTATCAATCCAGTCGGTTTTGAACCAGTGGTATGGTCCGTCCGGGTTACAGTTGAACCAATACTTAGAACCATCAACAGAGCATCGCCCGGTTGCCTGGTTCACGAAACTTTCCGGCATCAGCGCAACTTCATCAAAAAAGACCCCAGCCAAGGTAATACCCTGAATGAGATCCTGTGATCGTTCGTCTTTGCCGCCAAATATATAGAAATAGTTGGTCACATCTCCTTTTGTGATGATAACCAAATTGTCAGCCCTGTGATCTGCCACCGTATAACCGCGGCTTCGCAGCATCAGCTTAAGCCAAAACAATACATTTCTGCGGAAAGAACCGATTGTCTTGCCGCACATACCGAAATTTTCGCCGTCAAATGAGCTCATCGCCCACATAACAAACGAAAGTGACATGCTCACTGTCTTTCCAGATCGGATAGCGCCATCGGCGATAATACCATCCTTATCTTTAACCGGAGAATCTTCACACCACCAGTTCAATACCTTGCGCTGCTTCTTGGAAAATGGTTGGAATTTGAAAATCCTCTTAATTTTCTTCATCGCCCCAATCCTCCGCAGCTGTGCCGTTCAGAGCATCGAGGAACCCATCGTCTGCAATCTCCTCGCCATCGTCTGTCTGTACCTTGGCTTTCAGTAATGCAATCTCTGCTTTCTGCTTGTCAGTCGCAAGATCCATATGATCCGTAAGCCACTGCAAGGCTTTCATTCGGTCAGCAAGTTTTACCTTTACGCCGTCCTTACCCTTGGATACTTCGGAAATGATCGTTCCGTCCACGTCCGCATCATTCTTGATATTGACATGGCTTACTGTGATGGTCTTTCGCTCTCCTGTGTCCAGGATCACATCCACATCCTCATTTCCAAACTCTACAAAGTCAGTCACATCTGCAAAAGCAATGTCCATGTACTTCTGGAATACATCGGATTCACTTAGGAACTCTCTGTTGAGACGGTCCTGTTTCAACCTATGGATTTCCTGTTTTACTCCATCTTTCTCCAACAAACGATAGCCTATGGATGCTGCAGTCGCATAATCAACACCGTACGCTTTCTGGTATGCCTTGGTAGCATTGAAGCATCGGATGTAATGTATGCAAAAAAGCTGTTGCTTATCGGTCAATTTGGTATTCTGTATTACCTGCTTGACTTCATCAGCTACAGCTTTTTTTTCTGCCATTTTTTGTGTGCACCCTTTTTTATTTTGTGTGCACCCCCTTTTTCTCTCCCAGTTGTACCTTTTTTTCCAGCTCTTGACAGTATTTATTGACACTCCATATTTATCTGCAATGTCTTTATATTTCATCCCAGACATATAGTCTTTTTCAGCGGATTCGTTTTTATTCATAGAAATCACCGCCTACTTCTTTTAGATACTCAACTATTTTTTTCATCCTGTATTTTGAAAAGACATTGCTTCTCGTATACCAATCATATATGTTCTTGTCATTCTTTGCTGTATTGCACCTTTTACACGCAGGAAGAATATTATCAGCAGATGCACATCCACCCTTTGAAAAAGGTATTACATGATCCTTTTCTAACTGTTTTGTTTGAATTCCGCAATACGCACAGCATGTTTTTCCACTTTTATCTCTAAAAAAATCCATGCATCTATTCCATTGGCTTTCGCTGATTGCATCTCTCTTTTTTAGTTCCGATTTACGAACAATATCGCAAATCTTCTTTCTTACATTTTTTTCGCAAGCAATTTTCACAAGCGTCTCGCATGCCTTTTCCTTGGTTATCAAGTCAATATTGTCAGAAGAAATCACATTGCCTAGACAATTAACTATATTATTTATAATTCCAGTTGACCTAGAATTGTATTTTCTTTCTTTTGCATTAAAAAAGTCCCGTTCATCATCGTTCTGTTGAAGCTCGTTTTGTTGCTCGCTATCCCAATGGTATGTACTTTTCCATCTCCGAACTGTCCCGGCAGGAACATCTAGTTGACTTGCAATCTCAACCAGCTTCATTCCACCCTTATACAGTTCTCGGGCTTTCTCTGCCTTTTGGTTCGGACTCCTTGCCAATAGTATCACCTGCCTGTTTCTTTTATAGGGAGAAGGGGGACACCCCTGTGTTTCATGGTGTCCCAGTAGTTAAAAGACGAAAAAAGCGCAAGGGGAATCATTTCCTCTTACGCTCTTTCACGCTACAATCATACCACAGATAAGTGTATCATTGTGTATCATCTTTCATTTTTTTGACCAAAATCTCATAATATCCACCAGTCGGATTGAAATGTTTCAATGCCCTGGCGTGAATCCGATGAACCTGTGCCCACTGATATCCCATCTTCACACAGATTTCTTCCCAACTTTGTCTCCGAAGGTATCTGTATGTCAATACCGCCTTTTCCGTCTCATCCTCTAAACGTTCAATATCTGCAAATATCTCTGCATACAGATCAATGCGCTCATACCGTGCCTTAATAAGTTTCCTCTCCAGCTCGTCCAACTTTGCAGCGTAGTCAGAAAGATCTTTCTGATCATGGGCGTGTGGCATATCATCCATGACAAGTGCCGGTGCCATCTTATCCTCTCTTAACTGCTCAATTTCTTCCTCTAAACGTCGTGCAGCACTGACTGCCGGTGTATAGGATCGCAGATACTCCTTTTTCAGTTCGTTATCTTTATCCACTCTTCTCCCTCCCTATTCAATTACTACTCTATAGTAATTTTAACAAGAGGATTTAGCAGATTTGTACCAATTTTTCTTTATACTATCTATTGAAACATATTATGTATAATTTCTTCTGATCTTTGATTTGCCTGCAACAAAATATCTAGTTCCGCTGGCTCCTGTTCCTCATATTCCAAAATTGCCTGTTCCAAAATTCTCATTGCACAAATATATCCTTCAGCCACTTTATCAAACCTCAAAACTATTTGTAAATTAGTAGACACTGCAGCTAGTACACTCACCACCATCCTAGATATTAATTCCAGCTTCGTATCCATAACCATATATATAGTTATAGTTGTCAATGAAATCGACATAACTACCAGCAAATAATGGACACCTATAAAAAAGCCATAACATTTTCTAAACATCATTTGCTTGTCATAATACATTTCAGGCGCCTTTTTACCAAAAGGTTTTTCGCTTTCTTTAAAAAAATCCTTTCCTATATTTCGCCTTTTATAAAAATAGAGAAAAAATTTAATTATACACAAAATTATCAATATAATAACAAAACAACTTATTATAATCCACCGCATGGTTTTTCCCCCTTTTTTTATAATGATAACACATAAATTAAAAGTATTCAAAGGCTTTCCTACCACACCATCCTCATTTGTCCGTCTTGTTCTTCTTCCAGTATTCTTCCCTTACGTTCTACCATTTCTTTTGCAATTTTCTTTTTTCGATAAAAATGTGTTCTACTGATCGGGAGAATGCCGTGGTGCGCTTCCAGCATGTCATACGAGGTTCCCTTTACGATGGATTCTGTCAATTCTGCAGCAATGAAGCTGTCTACCTGGTTGCAAATTTCGAATACTTCCTTTTCGTCCACAGGCATTCCCCCCCTTTCAATTTTTGCATAAAAAAATACCAACCATCGTATTTGACGGTTGGTAATATCCTATATATCTACTTTGCTCTTTTTGTTTGATAATCTTCAGATAACCTGATTGCTTCATCTGCTTTATATGTATCCATATCATAAAACACAAAATTACAAGTTCTCTTATCATATGCATACCATATTCGGCACCTTGTCTTTTCTGTAAACAAATTCGATAATGCTGTTGCATTTTGTTTGCAGACCATAGATCCCAATGCCCTGAATTGACTTTCATACACAATTCCATGAAGTGCTAGTTCAGAACAGATTTTTGATAGATCTGAATCCATATATTCTTCCAAATGTTCCCCTAATGGTTTTTTGCAATCATATTTCATGTTTATCACCTCGTAGTTTTCTTTAATTATACCACGTCAATCATCAATATTCAATTATCAATGTTCACTTTTTTCAACAAATATGTCATCAGTTCTACTAATTGATATTTTAACGAATAATTATTGCTTTCTCCGCATACACTACATAACAAGAGGCACTATATGATCGCTTGGTGTTGTTATCTGATTCTAAAATTTATAGATTCCTCGCACAGTTTCACCGCAGACGCATAAAATATATAAAACCTCTCCGGTGATCCTATGCAAAACTGCTCAAACCTTTATTTCCTTTCAACACTCGCTTGCCAGCTTGCCGACTGCATGTCAGATGATGAAATTGCCATCCTCGCTGCTGATCTAATAGTGCTGAGTGATATGCTGGCAAATATTACTGCCAGAAATGCAGTCTTTCAAAAAGAATGATTTACCAAGAAAAAAGAGAGCCTATTTCTAAGCTCTCTAATAATTTTATGCCACTTTCATTCTTCTTTTTGCCCGCTCAATAGCCACATCACATATGGCATTGACATAATCAACAACTCTATCAGGTCTCTGAAGTTCCGACTTTCTGCTTTCAAGTTCTGCAAGCCATTCATTTCTCAATCGATCAATTTCTTTTGGATCAGTGCCATCAAACGCAAGTAATAATTCTCTCGTCATTTCGTCAAGCTTTTCATTCATAAATATTTCCTCCCCACCTACTTATCCATAACATAGAGTGTCTCGCCATCAAACGCTTTGTCTGCGTATATTGTCGCACTTTTATTTGTATGAGTATTTTTCAGTTTGATCTGAACATTGCAGTCATTCTCATCTGATAATACATCCTCTATCCTATATCCCACATATCGCCGAAAATCTTCCCCACAATACATAGGTTCCTTGTCATGTACCTCTTCCGAATCTTCTGGATCTGTAACCACCATTCCTTCTCGTTGTTTCATAGCCGTCATGTATCCCCAATAAAAGGCATCTTCCTGCACACCATTGACATATTCCTCAATTGCATCCTGAAACCCAGAATAACCATCCTTTGTCCGCTGGCTTGCCATTGGCTGATTTTCCCTTTCATTCTCCATGATTTCAAGAATCTTCTCGTATCTTTCTAATACCGCTCTATCCATAACTAGGCCACCTCCCCGTATACTATCCGGCATTTATTTACATTGCCGTTTGCAAGTTCCAGTTCAATGACTGTTGGATAGCCGTTCTCCTGCAACCATTCTTTTACCTTCTGGAAAACACTTTCCTTATACTGCATTGTCACACCATCATGCCCATTCCGGCTGTATGCTGTTCTCACGATTTCATCGGTAAAGAGATCCAGCTTCTGAATAATCGCGCTCACCGCTTTATCATGAGGTCTACCAGTTTCCGAAAAAACGCCAAGTTCTTTTGCAATACTCGTGCAGTCCCACAACTTCGGTGTATCAGAGATTAACGGAGCATTAACAGGATAACCGGAATCAGAATAAATTCTTACTACTTCTGCAGCTATGTACTTGGAATCTACTCCAGCATCATGCAGGGCTTCCTTGATGTTCTTTACCATCATATTCACAGATGGAAGTCTCTCTTTCTTCGCACTCTGTACTTTTTTACTTGTCTTGCCTGCCTTGAACTTCTTCTCTACCTGGATGAAATACCGGCGCACCTGCTTGCCTTTCGCATTACGTTCGAGCATTGCCATTTCCTTGGCTGTGTCAAGTTTGATGATATGATTTTGTGCCGGTCTGCCTTTCGCTATATTTTTAGCGAAAATCTGAAAGTCTTCATTTTCAACGGCTTCACAATCATTCAAACGATTTTTCACCCAATCACGATAATTACTTTTTACTCCAAGAACCTCATACAATTCTGAACCATATACTACTTTCTCTCCGGTGCTCGTCTCATATACCGGCACCAACTCATTCTCGACTACTGTTAATTCACTCATTGTTAATTATTTCCTTTCTTCGAAAAATTGACTTTTCCACGGAAATAAGCTACAATACACATAGAAGTAGGGCTTGTACTTATTTCCAGTTGCGAGAGCAATCACGTCGGTCGCCAAACTTATCGTGTTTGCTCTTTTTTTGTTTGCAAATCTTTTCGCACATCTTCCGCTACCAAGTCCGCTACATACTGAATAAAAGTTTTATCCTGCATTACAGCTTTTATCTTGGCAGCCTTATGCACACTATCCTCTAAAACTATAGTTGCACGTTTCATTTTTCTTCTCCTTTCCGTGTATCTTTCATGCACATTTATGATTATAGTGTCTATTTCGTACAATGTCAATATACATTTTTACATTTTGGGAAAACTGTGTTATTATGTGTCTAGGAGGTACACAATATGAATAGAATAAAAAATTTACGTTTAGAAAATGGTTTATCCCTGCGAGAACTTGCAAGTGAATTAAATATATCATACTCTTCATTAGGTAAATATGAGCGTGGAGAACAGGAGCCTAGCTTTGAAACTCTTGAAAAAATTTCGAAACGCTTTCATGTTACAACAGACTACCTTCTTGGCTTTAGTAATGTTAAAAATCCCAAATATATGGAAATCCATAAAGAACTAGGTCTGACAGATACATCTATAGAAATCATTAAAAAAAACAAGGAAAACATTGCTCCAGGACTCAATTCTTTTATACAAAATCCAATGTTTTCAGAACTAATAGAATTATATACCGAATATAGTATTCTTGTAGAAATTCCATCTGAAGATTTGGAATCTATGATACAAACCTCATATGGCTATGATTCCTTTGATTTAAATGATTCGTCGGATTTAGCTGCTAGAAATCTAATGGAAAGATTTGAAAAATTACCATCAACAGAAGCATATAAAA